>Ga0209187_1000300_pt1 | contig 99059 bp, 85 predicted proteins | sample BantaG_FD_187430 | JGI IMG/M metagenome (GOLD analysis project Ga0209187, IMG submission 187430) | Marine algal microbial communities from Bantry Bay, Ireland - BantryBay_4 metaG (SPAdes) (version 2) | ecosystem: Host-associated > Algae > Red algae > Unclassified | place: Bantry Bay, Ireland...
AGAGAAGAGCCATTGCTCAGCTCAGGAAGAAAATCAGTAAATTCGGAATAAACCCAAATGACTTAGGAATATTTACTAAACCTGAATATCAAATAGCATATGAAAAAAGAAAGCTTGATAATCAGGGATTTAGTTAACGTTAGTCAGAATTAGAAAAAAGATGAAATTGCATCCAATCATATTATTCCTAATTCTAATCCAATTTTCTTGTCAAAAAGAAAATAGTGAATTAGAAGGAAGTTGGATTTTGGTTAAGAATGAAGTAAAACCAAATGCCGGATTTATTCCTGTACTAAGAGGCCAATTATTTCATTTCGATAAAGACAAATTCTATATTTCATATCCACCTTCAAATGAAGAAATAGTAGAAAATTATTTTTTAGACGGAGAATATATCAAAACAGACTCTACAACATTTGGCAAAATTCTTCATTTATCCAGAGATAGTTTAATAATTGAAGCAGATACAAACAGCTTTGATATGCACCTTCGTCCTTTAGAAGAAATTACTTTTACCCGAGAAGAAAAGAATCAAATATCAGAGCTATTAATAAATAATCCTTGGGAAATATATGATTCAAATTTGGAAACCAATTATAAGTTGTATTGCAATGAGAAAGAATGGGGAGAAAAGTATGAAGGGAATAAGTGGACAAAACACATTGTATATGAGCAACAATTCAAAAACGAAAAATGGTTGTCAGAATATGAACTATGGACCCTAAAGGAATTTAAGGGAAGTTTGATATTTTTTTTCACCTCGGCATTAAGAATGGAATCAGCACAGTTTCAAATAGCCAATTTTAACAAAGAAACTATTAGTGGTAAATTCATGAATTGGTACGGCAATAACTGGGTAGAAAATGATTTGAGTATTGTTGTAAATAAAAGTGAAAAAGAACTAAATTTCCAAAAGGAATTAATTAGAGGAAATTGGCAAACTAACAAGCTTATTTCACCAACAGAAAAAGAAATTGAATATTTGAGAGATAGTTTTGATATGTCTGGTGTTGGAGTAGTAAGATTCCAAAACAGAATTTTGCTATCTGATTTAGCGAGCAGAAATCTAAAAATACAATTATCATCAAATGGCAATTATAAAGTATTAGCTGGCAATAAAGTCATTCGAAAAGGAACTGCTTGGGGAATTACAAAAGATGCAGGATATTTATTTTTTGATTCGGATTTAGTTGGAGAAAATCTATTTGAAATTAAATCAATTGGAGAAAATCAATTCATAACTAATTTTAGAGTAAAAATTGGACTACCAAGAGAACACAGGTATGCATTTGCATTTGTAAATTTAGAAGTTGAACTAAAGAAAGAAAACAACATGGAATAATAGATGACCATGTCATATCTCTTGCCTTCGGTCGAGAGACGCTACATACCATCATCCGTCAGACTGTGAAAGTACCTATCCAATATATTAGATCGCCACTTGAAATCCTTATCTTAAAAGAAACGAACAATTTTGGTATTATGCCATTACAATCAAAAATTGATCGTGGCCAGATGCAGTTTTTTTTCTCTTGAAGAAATGGTGGAAGGGGACAGTTCTGTTAGAGTTATTGATCTGTTTTGCAAATGCATAGCTTATGAAGCTTTATGTTTTATAGTCAAAGATGAGTGAGAGGTTTATCGCAGATAAAAGAATGTACAACTGTGCATTCTACCGAAAGAACCATATCAAAAGATATGGGAGGGCAAGCATGAAGGCAAACCTGCCTTCGAAGCTGAAACATTGACAGCGATTTATATTTATGGTTATTTGCATAAAATTCGTTCTTGGTGAGCACTAGCAAAAGCGTGTAAAGTGAATGTCGAGTTATGGTGGCTTACAGGTATGCAAAAGTCTGGCTATAAAATGATAGCTAACTTCAGAAAAGATAACAGCTCAGCATTTAAGAACTTATTTAATTCTTTCACACAGTTTTGCAAAGAACTAGAATTGTATGGCAAGACAACAATAGCAATAGATGATTCCAAATTCTGAGCACAAAACTCTAAGAAGAACAACTATAACTTAATGAAGATCAACCAACACATAGAATATATAGCTAATCAAAAGGAAGACTATCTATCTATCTATCTATCTAGTTTAGAAGATAATGATGCATCGGAATCGAAGATTCAAAACTTAGAGAAGAGCCATCGCTCAGCTCAGGAAGAAAATGAGTAAATTCGGAATAAACCCAAATGACTTAGTAATATTTACTAAACCTAAATATCAAGTTGCATATCAAAAAAGAAAGCTTGATATCAAGGGTTTAGTTAACGTTAGTCAGAATCAAAAAACAAAATGAAAGAATTAGCACCGTGAAATTATTATTAAGCTCAAAAGGATTGGCAAATGAAGAATTGACTGAAAATTATTTATCATTTGTAGGGACAAAAAGAAAAGTATCAATCATTACTACAGCTTCCAATGATTATAAAGAGAGGAATAAGAACGTAATAAAACTAAATAAAAAATTAAATGATTTGGGGTTTATAACAAAATTCATTGATATAGAATTTGATGACCCTAAAGATTTGAAAAAATCGGAGATTGTAATAATAAATGGAGGGAATCCATATTATTTGCTGCATCATATTAAGAGGAGTAACTCAGAAAATATTTTATATGAATTGATTTCTGATAAAATGCCAATATGGGGAATCAGTGCAGGGTTCATGATCCTAATGCAGGATTTAGGAATAATGGATTTATTGACACCGGAAATGAATAGTATTGGTCTAATGCATAAAGAGTGCCTTGGACTAATAAAAGAAATAGTAATTCCTCATTATGATCGATTTATTAAAGAAGGAAAAATACTTAAGAAAGATATAGATAAATATGAAATGGAATCTGAACGTAAAATAGTAAGGTTAGGAGAATTTCAATGTCTAAACTATGAAGGCAATAAATTTAAAAAAGTAGGAGAAATTATCGAATAAATGAAGACTACAACTAGCAAGTGACGATCACGATCATGCTTCCTTCGTCCGCACGACGGATGTAGCCATTCCGTTGTCGGGCATTAAAAAATCAAAAATGAATATCAAACCATTTAAACTCGAAAGGTATTACACGCTAAACGAGCATTCTGCCAAATACTCAATTTGTAATTCTGATTGTGAGGCAATGACTATTAAAGAAATACTTGCCTTAGAAAAAAATGCAGAAGATGCTTTTCAAAATACTTGGCTGGGGTATACCGAAACACGAGGAGACTTAAAATTGCGAGACGCTATTTCTGCTATCTACAACAATCTAAGTACTGAAAATATTACGGTTTGCACAGGTGCACAAGAACCAATTTTCCTTATTTCCCATGGTATACTGCAGTGCGATGATGAAGTTATAGTTCAGTCTCCCTGCTATCAATCTCTGCAATCTGTTCCTGAGAGCATTGGCTGTAAGGTATTAAGTTGGAATGTCCGTTATCAAAATAACAGACCAACATTTGATCTGGATGAATTAAAGAAATTGGTAAATACTAAGACCAAGGCTATTTATTTAAACGCTCCCCACAATCCTACAGGTTTTCTATTTACAAAAGAAGAACAACAAACAATCATAGATTTAGCAAGATAAAATAACATATTCATTTTATGTGATGAAGTGTATAGAGAATTGGAACACCGACCCGAATATAAAATACCTGCCTTTGGAGACGTTTATGAAAATGGTATTTCTATTGGTGTAATGTCAAAATCTTATGGTTTGCCGGGACTCAGAATCGGTTGGATAGCTATGCAGAATCAAGAGGTATTGGAACAGGTTGCTATTTTAAAAGAATACACAACAATTTGTAATGCTGCACCAAGTGAATTTTTGGCAGGAGTTGCCTTAAGAAACAGGAAAACTATTTTAGAAAGAAATCTCCAAATCGTCCAAAATAATCTAAAACTATACGAGGCTTTCTTTGACAAATATGCTGATTTGTTTTCTTGGTATAAGCCAAATGCCGGGCCAATTACGCTCGTTAAAATGCTTTTTGACAATGATGACTTAACTTTTGCAGAGAGGTTGTTAAAAGAACAGAGTGTACTAATTTTACCGGGAGGTATTTACGAATACCCCGGTTATTTTAGAATAGGATTTGGAAGAAAAACAATACAAGAAGGATTAGAAAAATTTGAAGCCTTTGTATTAGAAAATATTATCAACGCATGATACAAGTTTCTAATGAACAAGTCTTGGTCTAGATATTCTAGACGCAAAATTATTGATGCATACGATATAGTAAAGGTTAAAATGAATGACTCTTACGAGTCAACCTTGACTATATCTCCTCCATCAATTGGCCTTCAGCTATACGATTTAGTAATGAAGTAATTTAATTTAACAACAGGAGCTAAATGGGTGTGTCTTCACATCCACATTGATATCTAAAAGCTCAGCTTCTATTAAAATTAAAAACTTATCTATTGATTTATTTGAATAATTCATTTATCCTAAATTGCCCTAAGATTATTGAATCCGTCAGAAGAATTTAGTAAATTTCTTTAATCCTTATTACCTCCTGTCGAAACTCAACAGCTTCACCTTTCATCTTCCCAATTAATAATTTCCCAATAGGAGATAGTTCAGAAATAGCATAATAAATCTGATCATCAATAACCAACTTCCCAATCCCAATAGACAAAAAATAATTGTGTTGATCTGTTGTTACTAGAGCACCGATGGCTGCAGTTGTATATTTTTTTTCTAGGTCAAGATGCTTGAGTTTGTTCATGAGTTGATTGGCTTGCGCAAGTCGCATTTCGCTTTTTTCTTGCTCTACTTGCATCATGGCTCTTCCTGTCTCAAACTTATCCCCAGCAGTACTTTTTGTTTCGTTGAGTTTTGATTCTATAGCTGAAGCGACAGCCGATTCCGAAGTGTTAATTTTTTTCTCTACTAACACCTTAGCAGCTTCGAGTAATTTCCTTTTTATATCTAACATTTATGATAAAGGTAATCAAGCCTTTACATTCAGACCAAATTCTTTATTGATCGCTGTGATCCGATAATTGAATATTTCGTTTAATTGTTTTTTGACAAAAAGGGAATGAGCAATACGCCCGAGAATACCTAAAGGCATCGCATAGTGTATGATATCTTTCATGTCAACACCGCCATCCGCTTCTTTGAAGTGATGCTCATGATGCCAGATCTTATAAGGGCCGACTCGTTGTTCATCTACGAAGAAGTTAGGCTCGCTGACATGCTTGATTTCTGTCATCCATCTTAATGGAATGCGCAACAATGGTTTGACGATATAGGTGATGATCATGCCAGCATACATCTTGTCATCTTGAGAATCTGAGGTAATCTCAAACCCGAGATAAACTGGTGTAATCTTTTTGAGGTTTTTAGGAGAAGAGAAGAAGTCCCACGCCTGATCTATAGTGATCGGAACGAATTGATGTCTTTCGAGTTTGTAGATTTTCATGTATTTATAAACTCGATTTAGATAGTTTTGTTCAATTATTTTTCTTTACTAAATCCATGAGTAACCTGCGTATGAAACGCATCAGGAAACGATTCTATGCCTGGAAATCCTAATCTAATATCCTTACCATCTTTGGGCATATATGCAGTACCAAAGATAAAATCCCAAATGGCCAAGGTCAGGCCAAAGTTGACACCCATTCGGCGCTCCTGAGGTAGGTTGTAAGCATGGTGCCAGATATGCATCTCGGGATGATTAAATAGTTTTTTCATAACTGGACCAACTAATAGACTGCCTATGACAATAGATCCCAACACAACTAGGAACTGCTGTATACCTGTTGCAGCCACAAATAGATTCACATCAAAAAATCCAAATGCTAAGATCACTCCGATTCCTAATCCTAATATGCCTCCAGTTACTCTACCAGATACAGAAAGGTTTGAGTGATTATAATGGCCGACGGATAAGGTAAATATATGTATGATAAAAAAGTCGTATAAGCCGATGCCTAACAGGGCAAGGGGGATATACTCAATTGTCCGGTATACCACGGTCTCCATCCAGTGGAACCTAAGATGAGCAGCAAACCCCATTTCCTCCACACTATGGTGCACCTTGTGAAACTCCCACAAAAAATCTGATTTGTGAAGTAATCTATGTGTCCACCACTGCACAAAATCCCTTACCAAGAACCCAAACAAAAGTATCGCCCACAAGGGCCATGACTTCATAGGATTAGAAGCTTGCATATCAAAACTGGTAACTGCTATAATGATATCATTAAATAACTTGACGAATAGATCTGATGCAGCGTTGTAGATTATCAGAGAGAACAAAAAGAAATTAAAGAACATATAAAATGCATCGAGCCAAAAATCCTTTCTAAATCTTGGCTGGTCTTTTCTCCAAGGCTTCATTAATTCTAGACCAAAAAAGAATAAAGAGATGGCAATCAGCCAATAGAAATAATTATAAATGGACGGATGAGTGATTTCGTGCCACATATAACTAGCATAGCCAAAACCGTTTAAGAAAGTCTGAATGTATTCTCCCATTTACTGTTTTGAAGCGGATATTGCATCATAACCGCCTTCTAAATTATAAATGCTTTCAAATCCCATTTGTTGCATGATTTCTGCTGATTTTGCACTTCTACCGCCTGATTTACAATAGACGATATAACTCTGTGATTTATCAAGTTGCTCTAGTTCCTTTTTAAAGTCTTTTGATCTATAGTCTATCTTGAGGGCACCATTTATGACACCTTCTGCAGTTTCTTGTGGTGTTCTGACATCTAAAAATTTTACGGAGGGCTTAGTATTTTTTATAGCCGGAATATCTGCTAAACTTATATTCTGTACGAATGGAATGTTCGCTTCATTCGTTGCTGATGATGATTTAGTATTGTTACCGCAACTGATTCCTATAAGTGCTACAACTAAAACGAGGTTTAGAATATATCTCATGTCTGTTAGAATTTTAGATTTATTAGATCCTAATAAGTAATTTCAGACTCTAATATAAGACCTATGCTTACAAGTTCGATATTATTAATTCTTTTAATACTTGGCATATATGCTTATCTCTTATCATCTCCCAAGCTGCCAGCTAATACTGATGAGATTATTCAAGATGTACTTGATGCAGATACCGTAGAGCAAATAACTGGCGATACTGGGTTTGCGGACTCAGATGGAGTAAGTATATGGTATAATCACATCCCAGCTGTTGGTGATAAGCGAGGTGCGATCATCTTAGTCATGGGGCATAGTACTAATATCTTTGGGTGGCCAGATTATTTAATTGATGTGCTACTCGGTGCTGGTTATGATGTAATCAGATATGATAATCGAGGAATAGGCATGTCTGATTGGGTAAAACGATGGAGCGTTGAGTCTGCTTACAGCCTCGAGGATATGGCAAAGGATTGTATAGCAATATTAGATCACCTTAAACTAGATAAGGTTCATCTAGTAGGAGCGTCTATGGGTGGTATGATTGCTCAACGATTAGCGATCAGTTATGGGCAAAGGTTTCATACGCTGACTTCTATCATGTCATCTGGATTTATGGCTGATCCTAAGTTAACTTTAGTGCCAGCGCCATTTAAGCGAGGGATGTCAAAGATTTTAGGAAGATATGGTTGGAGGCCTACCGAGAAAAATTCTATCAAGATCGGCATCAGCCTCGTAAGATTGCTAAGAAACAATAAGAGCCATAGGGTAGATGCTAAAGATATCGCTCAGAAAATGAAATACGATATGCGTGAGCGCAAAGGGTTTAATAGGAGAGTGCTTAAGCAACATAATAAAGCAATAGAGTTGTCTGGATCAAGATATGACGAGCTGGGTAGTATAGCTATTCCGACTCTTGTTATTCATGGTAAACGAGATCCATTGGTAAAAATAGAGCATGCCCATAAGTATGCTCCGATGATCCCACATGTTAAGACGCTATATCTTGACAAAATGGGTCATGATCTACCTAGAGAACTTAATGAAGATATCAGTCGCGCCATTCTATCCTTGATATCTGGTAGTTAATCGGTTGGTTAATAATCACTATTTTCGCCGACTCTTAAATTTACTTCGAGACTATGATCAATAAAGCTATATTCGATAAGTACTGTAATGACTATGTAAACATATTAACGAGCAGAGACGAAGCGCATCTACTAGCGTGGGAGTGCCAGAAAAATTTCCAAGATAACTGGGATATAGAAGAACTGGACTTTGCAGCGATGTATGATCGTAGCATACATAGCAACGTATCTGTGCGCTTATGGAAGCGAGATGGTTATTTTCCCAAAGAAGTGATGCTAGATTTCATTGGCTTGGATAAGGAGTTTTCTAGGTCTATGTTTAGGGATTTATTTGATGAAAACAAAGATGCAGAAGGACGCGTGAGGAGATTTGTGTATCACTGTGATATATTCTTAGAAGAACTAAAGAAGAAACACAAACTAGCCTCTGCGCATTTTCATGATGATCTTTATATGCCCTCACTATATCTAGGATTTAAGTATCCGGAGGAGTATACTAGTTATGCCTACGGATTATTTCGTGCCTTTATGGAGAAGTTAGGGGCAAAGAATTTACCGATAGTAGATGATGTAGAACGATACTTTAAAGTAATGAAGGTCATCCAAAAATTACTACTACAAAACGAAGATCTAGCTCCCAAACTAGATGAGTGGAGGAAAGAACCCATTTACTATCAAGATGCTAGTTTGTTTCTCGCTCAAGATTTTGAACACTATGTATTATCTTGTCCATAGTAAAAATTGCTGCACATGAGATGCATTCGCATACTTTAGAATACAAACAGTTGCTTAGTTGAACCATGAGTACTGTAGAAGGATATGATAGCACTTTCGGTAGAGTTATCATGGACCTAAATAATAAACCATCCTCTGAAAAGAGTTTATAAAAGTATCAGGAAAGGCATCAGAAAAGTTGAATTAAATTATTTGTTCTCCCAAATAATTTCGATCTCTTCTGCGACATCAAAAAATAGATCTCCATTACAATCTTGATTGCCCGTAATTCCACCTATGAAACATACATTACTGCAGTCTGCTAGGATTACATCAGTACCACCATCTGCTATACAAATCCCTTGAGTAAATCCATATACCTCTTGGTTTTGAAAATTATACTTGATGATTGAGGCATTTTCACAGGTAGCTTGATCTAGCTTAAAGGCCTCGATTTTTTCGGTCAGACAGTTTGCTTCCATTGGTTCGTCGTCACCACATGAGCTAACTATCAATAACATGACGACTAAAGCTAAAAGGATATAATTTTTCATATTAAAGTATCTAAGTTCTACTAGATTAAAACGATAAACGGCTATACTCGGTTTTAGATTTTAGCTACGAATGTCTTCTTAACTGTCGCCTAAAGTATGGAAGGCATTATATTTAGTGTTTTAGCTTAACTTAGAAGTATGAATATTAAGGTTATTGCAGTAATAGTTTGCGTTTTCTGTTTTTCGTTTTTAATAGGTCAAGACGCACCTGCGCTCACAAAGCAGCAGGATTATACCCAAGCGATAAAGCAAGCCACATCAATCTGTGAAAAGACATTTACAAAAAATAACTATCCTGGATTAGCAATAGCCGTTTCCCAAGGGGAGGAGATGGTGATGAGTCATGGCTGGGGTTTTGCCAATGTTGAAAAAGAAATACCAATAGACCCCACAACATCCTTGTTTAGAATAGGCAGTGTATCCAAGACTCTCACCGCAGCAGCTTTACAAATGCTAGTACAAGAGGATAAAATAGATCTAGAAAAGAATGTCAGGGAGTACGTGAAATACTTTCCAGATAAAAAATATCCGATTACAGTCAAACAAGCTGCTGGGCATATCGCAGGGATAAGACATTACAAAAGTCCTATGGAGATGATTAGTAATGTATACTACCCAACGGTGGAAGGGGGGATGAAGATCTTTATGAATGATTCTTTACTCTTTGAGCCAGGCGAGAAGTACTCTTATAGTAGTTATGGGTGGAACCTCATCAGTGCAATTGTCGAAGAAGCTGCCGAGCAACCATTTCTTGACTTCGTCCAAACAAAAGTTTTTGATCGATTCGATATGCAATCAACTAGGGCTGAGATAAGAAGTGATCTGCCACAAGAAATTGTAAGTTTTTATATGCCTAATGGAAATAAGGAAAATATATTAGCACCCGATGTAGATAATAGTTACAAATGGGCAGGAGGAGGCTTTATATCAACAGCGACAGATATTCTGAAATTTTCTCACCAGATGCATCATTCTCAGCTTATAGACAAAGCAATGCTAGAGCACTTCCAGACGCCCCTCACGCTCAATGATGGTAAGCAAACCAACTACGGGTTAGGCTGGGCGACCAACACGGATAAGAAAGGAAGGAGATGGGTAGGACATAGTGGAGGTTCTGTAGGAGGCACAACTATGTATCTCTACTATCCTGATCATGATCTAACAGTAGTAACCTTAGTAAATTTGTCATCGGCTAAAATGGATCAGCTAGCATGGAAGATTGCAGAGCAATTTATATCACTTTCTGTTGGACAAGATTAGGTCATCGATGGCAATAGAATATATAAGAGAGGTTAAATCCTGGATTGAGAAGTTTGTAATAGGACTTAATCTTTGCCCTTTTGCAAAAGCTCCTTTTAATAAAGATAGTATCTCATACACTGTCATTCGGCTGGTAGATTATGAGGCATTTTTATCCGCACTACATCTTGAACTTAATCACCTTTCAGACAATGATCATTCGACTTCGATTATGATCATCCCTACTAAGTCACTAGAGTTGAAAGTGTATCTCAACTTATTCAACGAGTGCGAAATCCGACTTGGCGAATTAGGATTTGAAAATGATTTTCAGCTAGCTAGTTTCCATCCTGATTATCAATTCGCTGACTCACAGCCAGATGATCAGAGCAACTATACTAATAGATCTCCATATCCCTTAATCCATATATTGAGAGTAGAGGAGATGTCAAAAGCGATCAATGCCTATGGAGATACTTCTGCAATCTATGAGCGCAACATAGAGCTGTTAAGCAAGATGTCAAAAGAGGAATTAGATGGTTACCTCAATTAAAAACCAAATACACTTACGCAGCAGTCTTAAGCAAGCATTCAATATTATTAGACTTAAGTTCAGTCATCAAGTTATTTAGGATATAAGTAGTCTCTGTGTTCATTGTATCAAATTTATTAAGCAGTATTTGACACGTTTCATTAGCCATAATGATGTCTTTGATAAATCCAGTGAACAAAAGAGATTCAGTCATTTCTTTTGTTGATGTACTGATATCGAGATTGTGTAAGGTTTCCATTTTAATTATTTATAACCTCAAAATTATAGGTATAAACGCCCATAATGCTTAAGGTTTCTTAGGTTAGTTTGTTGAGTTCGTTTTTTGTACTAAATCCTTAGAATTTTGGTAAAAATGTCTGTTGGCTTTAGCTTTTTACTTTTAACATCACAATTATATAAATATAAGATTGTACTTAACTGTTTTTGGGGATAATTGTTATATATTACATTTTATTTTAATATGTAAGTAATAAGATTATCAGTATGAAACCTCTCTTTTATTTCATTTTCTTGACAATTTCCTTATCACTATCCGCTCAGCAGACCGCCCCATCTATTTTTGTCGACAAAGACTTCTCGGACAGTCATAAGCTTTTAAAATCAGCTAATAGCATTAAGAAAGCATTAGCTATTGATCTAAACTACTTTGACAAGCAGGCTACTACATTAATATCAATTAATATATCTCAGCAACAATCGCTAGATATCGAGTTTGAAAAAGTCGCAATCAATTATAATCAAAATCTCAAGGTCTACAAAGGACATAGAACTGGATCAGCATTAGATCAAATGTCTTCTATCGATGACGCTATACTCGTACACAATACGGCAACAGGTAAAATGGTGTCCATCATAGAAGATATCGATAAGTACTATCTAATCTTACCAGCAGATGGACATCGAGAGTATAGAGTAATCGAAAATGAAAAAGGTCATCTAGATTGTCAAGTGGTTAATACAATACTAAAAAGTAATAGTGCCAATGATGATTGTAACTTTTGTCTAGAACAAGATGCAGAAGGTGTATTCATAACAGATGTATTTATCGCTTTCACAGAGACTTCTGCAGATATGGCTGGGGATAAAGATGCATTCGCTGCAGCTATGATAGAATCCGTTAATGCAGGGTTGATCAATTCTGATATTAAGGAATTAAAACTCAGATTGGTCGGAGTCGGCGTCACAGATAATGATCCTGGACTTGTGAGATCAGTATTGGCAGATGTGCAAGAGTGGTTTGCCGATGAGCTAAGCGATAGTGGAGCAGATGTGATTGCTGCATTTATTAATCAGACAGGAGCAAATGGCGAATCAGGAGCATGGGGTCAGCAACCAGGGAGAATAAGTGCTAATAATATAATCAGGCCGCTAAGCTTTAGACATGAGATTGGTCATAATTTTGGTGGAGCACATTGCAATCCTGATAACCTTGTTGTGAGCTATGCTAATGGATTTAATAATGGAGGCACAAGTACACATCTATGTGGTAATGGTGCAAACTATTACTCTAATCCAGATATAACTGATAGGAGTGGTAATCCTCTAGGGGAGGATGGTAAAGCGGATATGGCGAGATTTATACGTGAGCAAGCATCATTCATAAGTAGCTATAGATTGCATACCATACCATACGGAGAAGATGACGAAAACTTAGACACCGATGGTGACGGATTATGCGTAGAGATAGACTGTAATGATGGTGATGCCACAGTGGGAGCAGAGTGTCGAGGAAATAATTTTAGATCTTCCTATGAGAATACCCAAAACGGAAGTAGTGCTGTTGTGAGAGAGGGTGTCTCAATTGCAAATGCAGAATCACTAACCATCACTGCATGGATTAATCCTGCTGCTAATTTTACTGCTAATGAAATCGGAGGAATCGCCATGGGAGAATCCGAAGGGCAAGTAACAGGGATCAATGTAAGTAATGGAAAACTAGGAGCACATATCAATGGACAGCAGTGGGAGAGTACCCTAGAAGTAGCAGTAGATAAATGGAGTCACATTGCTCTAATAATAAATCAAGGAGAAGCAAATCTTTGCGTAAATGGTCAATGTGAACAAAGAGATATAGCATTAGAAAATTATAGTATGGATCAACAGTTTGTAATCGGCCAGATGCAATCTAATCTTGGAAGGACATTTATTGGTAAGATAGATGAGGTAACCGTACTGTCTAAAGGAATGACGTTAGATGAATTAAAAGCTGCACGCCACCTTACTCGTAGTAGCAGTAATATTGCAGATGTGGTATCATACTTTAATTTTGATGAACCTATAGGGCCTGCTAAAGACTTGATCACTCGTGGTAATGCAACTCTGACAGGGTGCAGTAGATCTACGGATAATGCACCAGTGGGAGAAGGAGTTAGTCAAGGTATTTCGGTTACCGAAGCCGGAGATGTAGATTTTGATATTGCAGGGGTAAACATAAGTTTTGCAGAAGGTAATATACCAGGTGGTGATATCTATATTTCTAAAATCGATTCTCCTGATAATCTAAATCCACTAGAGAATAGTGCGTCCAATGTATACTGGATCATAAACAACTACGGAAATAATCAAGATATAGGAACATTAGGCACGATAAGTTTTTCAGATCCTTCTATAGCTGAGGCTAATGTTTCGCTTTATCAGCGTGATGAAAATAGTGTGGTAGGTACATGGTCCAAAGAGGCTAGTAGTACAGATGTAACAAATAATATTGCAACGTTCGCTGACTCAGGTCTTTCAAGTTTTGGTCAGTTTTTTCTTGGGCAAGGACTTAAAGATACTGATGGTGATAGCTATACAGCTGATGTAGACTGTGATGATAACAATCCGGCGATTAATCCTGGAGCAGAAGAAATAATTAATAATGATATAGATGAGAATTGTGATGGTATGATAGTAATCGTAGATGCAGATAACGATGGTGCCAACTCAGATGTAGATTGCGATGATGAAGATGCATCTATAAGCCCGCTTAAAGCAGAGATACCCAATAATGATATCGATGAAAATTGTGATGGCCTAGCATTTATGCAGCCTGCAGATCTTTATGGTAGCTACTGTGCTCCTAGTAGAGTTGATAGTTTTGGGTTTATTACATGGGTGCAGATCGGTGATATTGCTAATCAATCTGATGAAGCGACTAGTCCTTCTGGAGTTTCTGATTACACAAGTATTTCTACGATCCTTGTCAATGGAAGTAGTTATGATCTGAATGTCAATTCATTCCTTGATTTTAATGAGACTCAGGTATTATCGGTATGGATTGATTGGAATGCAGATGGAGAGTTTGGTGCCGAGGAGTTAGCATATAGTGGTCAATCGGATTTTGAAACATGGAGGTCTCCTATTGTCGTACCAGAAGACGCAACTGGTGGCAATACAATCATGAGAGTAAGAGTGAGCAAGTTAGGAGAGGCTGAGATAGAGCCATGTGGTGCTGCAACAGGAGAGACAGAAGATTACGCAGTATTTATTGCTTCTGACAATGATAAGGATGGATTTAGCAGTGTAGATGACTGCAATGATGATGATCCTGAAATCAATCCAGGTGCTACTGAGATAGTAAATAATGATGTTGATGAAGATTGTAATGGTGAAGCACTTACTTCATCGACGTTTGAATTAGAGGATAGCACGATCGAGGTATTCCCTAATCCAGTAATGGAAAGTCTTTTCATTAGAGTAGATGATAACTCTAAAGTAGCAGTTAAGTTAATCGATATCACCGGTAAGATGATCTACAGATCAGGAGAGTTTAGATATAGCAAGTCTATAGATGTAGCAGAACTAGCAGCAGGATTATACTTCCTAGAAATCCATCACGTAGATTTAAATAGAAGAGTCGTAGATAAAATAGAAGTAATAAAATAAAATACTATTTCGATAGTACTATAAATTAGAAAGTCTTGTTTACACATTGCAAACAAGACTTTCTAATTTATTTGCTTTTGTAATCATTTATTTAAATCATCTAAAACTGGCTTGATTAATTTTGTCCACCGCTTATAACCTTCAGGATTCATATGTAGCATATCGCTGACAAATATGCTCTTGTCTGGTTCTGTCCCTTGCATCATTGTTGGTCCCACATCTATGTAGTACAATTGGCCTTGTGTTTTGGAGTATGCATCTATCATCTTGTTGGTACGATCAGCATTGGTCCACTTATCCCACCTGCTCGGCGAGGGCTTCATCGAGATGAATACGATCTTAGTGTTAGGTAATTCTGCTTTGCAGAGTGATATAAATTGGCGATAGGCGCTGTAGGTTTCTTCTGGTGAATAATCTATGGCGATATCATTCTCACCGCAGTATAAGAATATGATTTTAGGCTGATATTTTTTTACTATACGCTCAAAGTAATGATTCATCTCAGGAAGGATAGAGCCTCCAAAGCCTCTATTAAGCACAGGGTGAGGAGCCATGTCCTCTGCTAAGGTTTTCCAAAATCGGATAGAAGAGCTGCCGGTAAAGAGAATTAAATCACTGCTGTAACGAGCTGTTTTATCTTCTTCCTCAAACGCAACTATTGCTTGCTCAAATCTATCAAGATCTACCTTGTGTTTTATAGATTGATAATCTATCACAGCTGCAGGGGCTTTGCAACCTAACAAGAGGACACAGAGTAGGAGACATACAGTAGAACTTCTTAATTGCATATTTTGATTTTTCTTTTTTAAAAATATCAAAATCGAATTGAAGTAGGAAATAACTATTCGAATAGAATTTTAATTAACTTCTAATATCTTCACTGGTATCTCGCGTTTGATTATTTTAAATTTTTCAGTGAACGTATTTTCATTAAAATAGGAGATAGTATCATTATATGTAAGTAGGATATGCTTTTTGCTTGTAGATAGCTTTTGATTAAATGGTTGTAATACGAAATCTGGATCAGGATCTGGTTCGATTTCTAATTCTGGAATACTAGGCAACTCTAATACTACTGTGTGAGTAGTTTTTACGATTTCTTTATTAAAACTAAATTTTAAGATAGGTTTATCGACTTCAATGTACTCTGATCCTATCTCAATGAATCTTGAAAGGCTAGTACAGGAGCATAATAGAAGTATAGACAAAATCAAATTGTAATATTTCATAAGTTAATTTTATTGGAAGATGTCATTAGAATCGATTTGGTTGTGTGGTAGCAGGATTAATTGTTACTTAGTCAAATGAAGGCAAGTTATCTAGATGGAAGGAGGATTATTGTGAGCGATCAAGTTTACTTATATCTATTTGGTACTTCCTACTTAGGTTTACCTTATAATTCAGATTTCCAAAGCCTTTTAAATGAAGGCCTTCTAAAGTATGGTTCTTCTCTTGGCAGTTCACCCATAAGTATTCCGCAATTGTCTGTTTATGAAGAACTAGAATCATTACTGGCTAGTAGGTATGGATATGAGGAAGCCTTATTATTCCCGTCGGGATATGCTGCTGGTCAAGCTGTAGTACATTTTTATGGAGGCCAAGATTACGAGATCGTATATGGTAACATTGCTCATCCTGCTTTGTTATTGACAACGAATAATATCAAGGAGAAAAAAAGTAAATCGACTGATAGTAAATTAATCGCAGTAGATTATATTGACCCTATCACTTTTGAGAAGTATGATCTTAATACTGTTGATGTAGAAAAAGGTAAAGTGCTAATTGATATTTCGCATGGATTAGGACTGTTTGATAAGGAAATTAAATTATTTTCTGAGTCATCCAACATTATCTTGTGTGGCTCTTTAAATAAGGCATTAGGTATAAATGCGGGCTTAGTATTATGTTCTACTATTTTAAAAAAACATTTGAAATCTAGTATGAGATATAAGACTGCCTCTGCACCGAGTCCTTCAGAATGTTATGCACTACATCAAGCGTATGCATCTGGATTAGTGCAAGCACAACAGGTAAAACTGCAAAAGCTAATCTCAAGTTTTAAGCCTGAAGCGCCAGCGGGATATGTAGAAAATTTTCCTGTTTTGAAAATGCAAGATCACAGTAAAGAATTGTCAGATAGACTAAAGCAAAATGAGATTTTAATTTGGCGAAATCGGTATCCGACAAGGGATAGTCCTATGGTAAACCGAGCTGTATTCACAGCGGCTCATAAGGAGGAAGATGTAATTACCTTATTAGAACAATTACAAAAACTATCTTAATGAAAGTTCTCCATGCTATTATAGGACTCTTAGATACTGCTCAGATTCAGTATGAGCAAATACATCATCAAGCAACGCCATCCTCTGAAGATTCTGCACGTGTGAGAGGAGATGCACTATCGTCTGGGGCTAAAGCTATTGTTTACAAGGTGCAAGATGAGTATAACCTTTTCGTCTTAGCCGCGGATCAAAAATTAGATACTAAGCTGATTAAAGCTTACTTTAAGTCACAGGGTAAGCGGGCAAAAAAAACAAGGTTTGCAACAGCTGAAGAGTTGTGGCAATTAACGAACTTGGTCCCAGGATCTGTTCCTCCTTTTGGAAGGCCTATTTTGGATTTAGATCTTTATGTAGATCCGTCTCTACTGATTAATGAGACTATCTCTTTCAATGCTGGATCGTTAACAGACTCTATCAAGATGTCTCTAAAGGATTATGAAAAAATTGCCAAGCCAACGGTATTTAATTTTAGCCAATCAACCAATATGAATGATTGATAAGATTCTCTTACTCGGTAATCCAAAACTTTATCAAGTGTCATCTCCGGTATTAGAGACTGAAGTAGATATCCTTCAATCTGAGATTGGAGTACTTCACGATTTGATATTAGCGATTAGAGAAAAGTATGGCTTTGGTAGAGGAATAGCAGCGCCGCAGATAGGACTTATGAAGCGTTTAGTATGCTTGAACCTTGATAAGCAGTATACTTTATTTAATCCCGTACTTACCGACTTGAGTGAGGAAATGTTTGAACTGTGGGATGACTGTATGTCTTTCCCAAATCTACATGTAAAAGTTACTAGACATAAAATCTGTACCTTGACTTTCAGAGATGAAAACTGGCAAGAGCAGACCTGGCATCTTACTGGTAAGTTATCTGAGCTGTTACAACATGAGGTAGATCATCTAGATGGTATACTTGCTACGATGAGAGCAGTAGGAGATAAAGCCTTTAGGTTAGTATGAAAATTTAATAAAATAACGATATGCGTGATAAACACCTCTTAGGCATTAGGCCAGAATTAGATTTGAAGACCGAAGAATCAACTGAGATTGAGGCTTTTCAGAATAAGACGTTAAGGCCAATTTTAAAATTTCAAAATGCATCAACCACAAAGTTGCTTGATCAAGCAACTCATTTCCAAAAGATGCTAGACAAAATTGACGGAAATGACCCGAAAGCTTTTAATGAGATTTTGATCAAGTATATAACTTCAAATATTGTATTCAAGAATAAGATTATAGGAATTGTCATTGGCTTAATGACGGAGACGGAGCTTAGTTTTTATTTGACTCATGCATCAGAACTTAATAAGAGGATTGTCACAATGCAAATCCAGAGGTTTAGTGATAATAAGAATGCTTCATCAAATCTTAATCACCCTTATTTGGAGCAATGATTAGTTGTGAAATTATAATCATTTCATAGTACTTCTTCGTATTGGAATTTTATAGATTATCTAGTTTCTTCAAAGCACTTTTTATATCCCAGTGCTTATTTTTTTCCGGTACTAGCTCATCGATATTATTGATAGCAAAGTAGTCTCTTACTGGACCCTTGATGCTACATATATGCAGATCTACTTGCTTAGATTTTAAGATTCCAGCTAGTAGTATTAATTGTTTGTAGCCGGTACTGTCTATGCTACTAACAGACGAAAAATCTAGTAGCAATTCTTTTAACTGGTCCTTTTTATTAATCTCCTTAAGCACAGATCCAAAAAAGTGCTGAGCATTTCCAAAATAGATATCGTCATCATATCTAAAGATGAGCCTATGAGTGTTAGTAAGCGCCTCTGTGAATCGATCTACATTTCGATAGACGCTGTTGTCAGCTAGTTCGCCTAGAATCGCATAGTGCGGCTTAGAGACCTTAGCTATTAAGATAAGTAAGGACAGCACTATACCTGCCAATACTCCATGCTGTACTCCTAAAAGCAAGGTGAGTACAAAAGTAACAAGGAACACAAAAAAGTCACCACGATGGGTCTTGTAAAGATGAAGGGCCTCTTTAAACTCGATCAGATTAAATACTGCAGAAATGACAATGGCTCCTAATACTGCTTTAGGTAGATAGTAGAAGAAACCTGTAAAGTATAAAAGCGTAGCTCCGATGAATAGACCTGCAAAGATAGAAGCTAAGCCGCTCTTTGCTCCTGCTTCTTCATTGACTGCAGATCTGCTAAAGCTACCTGTATTAGGAAAAGCTTGAAAAAAAGCCCCACCTACTTTAGCCAGTCCAAGAGCTAGTAATTCCTTGTCTGCACTGATATCAAATGTACCTTGCTTTGAAGCCAATGTCTTGGCAATAGCGAGCGACTCTATAAAGCTGATGACACAAACGACTAGCGCCAGAGGAAGTACCATAATGATCTCATCATAAGTATAGGCTAAAGGCATAAATGTTGGGAGTCCTGAGGGTACTGATCCTACTATGTCCAACCCTCGCTGATCAAGATTTGTAAAATACACTAAGCCTATACCAGCAAGGACAACAATCAGTGCACCGGAGATCGTTCTTTTGATTTTTTTAATTACTAAGATTATAATCAGGGCTATGACTCCTATAGCTAGTGCCATAAGATTAGTATTTGGCAACTCTTGGATGAGCCTCTTAATTGTTTCTATAATATTTGACACACGCCCAGGCTCTACGCCTAGAATATATTTTACCTGACTAAAAATTATTATAAATGCCGCCGCAGAGGTAAAACCTGATATAACGGGTTGGGATAAAAAATTAACTAAGAATCCTAGTTTAAAAACTGAAAGTGCAATCTGTATCGCTCCGGCGATAAAGGAAACTAAAATAGCCAACCTAATATAATCACTAGACATGGGTGATGCGAACTCCGAAAGACCTGATAACACAATAATTGATACCAGAGCGACAGGTCCAACTGAAAGATACCTAGAGGATCCTAAAAAGGGATAGATCAAAATAGGAACCAGCGCTGCATACAGTCCATAGATCGGAGGAAAACCAGCCATCAGTGCATATGCCATTCCTTGTGGTATAAGGATGATGGCTACCGTTGCTCCCGCTAATAAATCACAAATCAAAGAATTAGTAGTGTAAGCCTTAAGATCTTTTATTAGTGATCCCATTTACAGTTTAAACATATTAAATAAATAGCTAATGTAATAAAGATTTATTAGTAATATAAGTATCCCTATAACCCTTATTACATCTTCAAGTGCGGAGGAGTATAAGCGTTCAAGTAAAAAATAATTATGATAACGATAGAGGAGAGATTATGGGCTTTTATATTATTCAATTCGCTTTTTGAATATCCCAAAAAGTTCAGTATCAATTCTTGAGGGTTCAGAGTTATAGCATCTCTCAAAAGTCTGTACTTCAAAAACAGGAGATAAGTATTTTAGGTATTCATTTTTATCTCCACCAAAAGGGCGTTTTTCCATATCGCCTTTGAGTGGTATGTCAAACCAAAGACCTACAAGCTTACCATCTGGCTTTAATAGCTCATGCATCTTTTTTGCATATAAGTGTCTTGTCTCCGGTTTAGGCGGGAATGAGCAAAAAAATGTTTGTTCAATAATTAAATCATATTGTCCATCACAAGTAAAGAAGTCTTTTTTGATTAATTGTGTCGGTGGAAATTTTGGGTTCCTTACTGCAAATTTATTCAATGGTTCAGTAGCAATATCCATGACATGTACATGTAGGAAGTCACGGTTAAAAAGATATTCTGCCTCATAGGAATTACCCGCACCAGGAATGAGTATGCTAATGTTTTTATCATTAAGTTGATCAAAGTATGTCTGTAATGGGGTAGAAGGTTTACCTAAGTCCCAGCCTGTTCTTTTTTCTTGGTAGCGTTGTGACCAGTATTTTTGGAGTTCAGTTGATTTCATTGCCGTGTAGCTTGATATTACTTTTTTAATAGGATGATAACTCCTAGAATAATCAAAAGGCCACTAACAAAGTGATAGCCATAAAGTACCTCCCCAAAAGATATAGAAAATGCGGCAGTAGATAGTGGTACAACATTGATAAATACGCCAGCTTGATTTGCGTTTGTCAGTTGAATGCCTTTATTCCATAGTAGGTATGCCACTGCAGTGCCAAAACCTCCAATCCCGAGAGCGGCTAACCAATAAGATGATGAGTAATCAGGGATGCTTAAATCTATAATGAAGGGTGCCAGCAATAAAAAACTTACCATACAAAATAGGTTAGTAAAAAAGGTAAAATTCATATTGGATAATTGCCCACCATATTTTTTTGATAATACATTCTGAAGTGCAAAAAAATTAGCAGCTATAAGCAATAGGATATCTCCCCAGCTGAATTCAAAATAACTAAAATCAAGTATATTTCCTTTAAGTATCAAATAAACGACTCCAAGAAATGAGATGGAAACGCCAAGCAGTTCTTGAGTGCGTAGTGGTGTGCTGAGAATCTTATTAGAATATAGAAGAGTCAATCCAGGCGTAAGGCTTACTATCAAAGATCCATTGATCGCAGGACTATACCTGAGACCTAAGAAAAAGAAAAAATTAAAACCAAAAAGGCAGACAATCCCAACTAGTAAAACACCTTTAATATTTTTACGCAGCTCGTTAATAGGTGGCAGAGCTCTATAGGCAAGAATAAAGAGTGGTATAACACCGAAAAAGTATCTCCAAAATCCCGCCTCAATAAAGTGTGATTCCTTTAACATCACTCTAGCAAAGTGAAAGTTTAAACCCCAGAAAATGGCAGTGATAATGAAATATATGTACGCTCTCATTTTTAGTTTTACCCTATATCACTGTTAATTTATAAACTACCACGCTGCGGTGCTTGCGATTGGCATTTGTAAGATTTATGGGTATCTTATTTCGATCTAAGATAACTAATCCTAATTCTCAACTGTGGACCTACCTAAATATTAATGTTTTAAACTATTAGTTATCATCTCGGCATGGAGATGTTACTCTAGTGTCTACGAAGTAAATCGATAATTAAGACAAAATCTGGTTCATTAAAAATCAGACATAAAGGATACCAAGGTTTAAGATTTGATCCTAGAATATCCACCATCTACATGTAAAATCTGACCAGTCACCCAAGAAGATTTTTCTGTTAATAAGTAGGCTGCTGCTTCTGCGATATCTTTGGCTTTTCCTATTTTCTTCAGCGGATTTTTTTCAGATAAGGCACTTATTTTTTCAGGAGTACTTAATAATTTGCTGGCTAAGTTTGTATTAGTCAAGGAAGGAGCAACAGCATTGACTCTAATAGATGGTGCTAGTTCCGCAGCCAAAGATCTTGTAAGCCCCTCTATTGCACCTTTAGACATTGCGACTTGAGTATGAAAATTAAATCCCGACTGTACAGCCACAGTAGAAAATAAAACGATAGATGCACCAGCACTTTTTTTCATCCTGGGAAGCACCTGTTTAATGATATTAGTGGCTCCCATAACCTGCAGTTTAAAGTCTGCTACAAAATCCTCTTCCTTGAATCGATTAAATGGCTTTAAGTTGATACTACCAGGGCAATATGCAAGACCATGGATTTCCTCTGGTAGGTCATCTATGGTCAGTATGTCTTCTGTTACATCTAGCTTTAGATATTTTACAGATGGTCTATCCTCTGTGAAGTTATTGTTATAGGTAGCTATTACGTTTGAGTCATTTGCTTCGAGGGTACTTACTAATTCTTTTCCGATACCAGAAGAACCCCCGATGATTAAGTAGTTTCTCATTTGCTTACTTTGATTTAACAATTGGTTAAACAACTATAATCATTTATAGTTTTTCTAACTCCCATTTATTAGCCAAACATAATAACTAAGCATCTTCAAAATTGTGCTAGTAATCAAAACAAATACTATGTTAGCGGTCTATAAAACTGCTACTGATAATTCGACATAGCAGCAATTAAAATTCATTATAAGAAAGCATAAAAAAATGAAAAAACTATCAGCCCTACTTATTCCTATTTTGTTTGTAAGTGCCTGTACTTATTCAAAACTAATAGATGCAGATGAGCCTACATTAGATGACTCGAGGATCGGTAAGTTGTTACGTACAATGACGTTAGAAGAGAAGATTGGGCAGATGAATCAGTATACGGGATTCTTTGATGTCACAGGCCCTGCACCTACAGATGGAGATAATAAAGTGAAGTATGATCAGATCAAAAATGGGTTAGTAGGCTCGATGTTAAATGTGCATGGTGCTGAGCAGGTTAGGGCTTTGCAAAAATTAGCTGTTGAAAACTCACCTAGTGGTATTCCTATACTATTTGGTAATGATGTTATACATGGTTATAAGACTACATCGCCTATACCACTTGCTGAGGCTGCAAGTTGGGATATGGAAGCTATCGAGCAATCAGCGCGTATAGCGGCTATAGAAGCATCAGCGGTGGGTATTAACTGGACGTTTGCTCCTATGGTAGATATCAGTAGGGATGCCAGGTGGGGTAGGGTAATGGAAGGAGGCGGAGAAGATCCGTATCTGGGTAGTATGGTCGGTGTCGCACGTGTTAAGGGATTTCAGGGAGAAGATCTATCAGCAGATAATACTATAGCGGCATGTACCAAACATTTTGCAGCATATGGCTTTGCTGAGAGTGGTAAAGATTATAACACAGCAGACTTAGGGACCTCTACACTATTCAATGTAGTGCTTCCTCCTTTTAAGGCTACTGTCGATGCAGGGGTTGCTACGTTTATGAATTCATTTAATGAGCTCAATGGCATACCAGCAACTGGCGATAAGTACTTACAGAGAGATGTACTTAAAGGAGAGTGGGGTTTTGAGGGTATGATGGTATCTGATTGGGGGTCGATAGGTGAGATGATCCCCCATGGATATGCACGTGATGGAGCTCATGCAGCGGAGTTAGCAGTGAATGCTGGCAGCGATATGGATATGGAGTCTCGACTATATATCAACCATCTTAAGTCACTAGTAGAATCTGGTAAGGTAGACATCAAAACAATAGATGATGCGGTTAGAAGGATATTAGAACTGAAAGAAAACTTAGGATTGTTTGAGGATCCGTACAAGTATTGTGATGTTGCTAAAGAAAAAGAACTGATTTACAACTCAGCTCATATGGATGGGGTTTTGGATATGGCTAAGAAGTCCATGGTATTGCTCAAAAATGAAGGTAAGCTGTTACCCCTACCTCAGTCAGGAAAGAAAATTGCGCTGATAGGAGAGTTAGCAGCAGAGAAGAATAGTCCGCTAGGTAACTGGAGAATCACGTCTGATGATAACACTGCAGTATCCGTCAAAGAAGCCTTAGAGGCAAGGGTTGGTAACGAAATCACCTTTGAGCATGGCGTTAAAATCTTCCAAGGCGAGCAGCACTTTGTACAAGAGCTAGGTGTGAATAATGATGATCCTGCAGGTATAGATGCCGCCGTAGCTTTGGCAAAAGCATCTGATATGGTTGTTATGGTTTTAGGTGAACATGGCTTACAAACTGGTGAGGGAAGGAGTAGATCAGATATAGGATTGCCGGGGCTTCAGCAGCAGATGCTAGAAGCTGTATATGAGGTTAATCAGAATATAGTCTTGGTTCTTATGAACGGAAGGCCTCTCGCGATTCCATGGGCAGCAGAAAACATACCGACAATCTTAGAAGCATGGCATCTAGGGACTAAGAGTGGTGATGCTATAGCATCTGTGCTATACGGAGACTATAATCCCTCTGGTAAATTACCAATGACGTTCCCTCGAGATGTAGGCCAAGTACCTATCTACTACAATTACAAGAACACTGGAAGGCCTGGTCCAAGTCCTGTTGTTTTTTGGTCTCACTATTCAGATCAATCTAATGATCCATTATTTGTTTTTGGACATGGAGAGAGTTATACCACCTTCGAGTATTCTGAGATGAAGATTATCGGTAACAAAGTGTCTGTGACGGTTACCAATTCAGGCGACTATGATGGAGAAGAGGTGGTACAGCTTTATATTAGAGATAAATTTGCAACGGTTACTAGGCCAATCAAAGAACTTAAAGGTTTTAAGAAGATTGCTATCATGAAAGGTGCTTCGCAGACAGTGAGTTTTAACTTGACAGAAAAGGAGTTAGGATTTTATGATAACCAAGGGAAGTTTGTTGTAGAGGATGGAGAGTTTGATATTATGATAGGTGGGAGTTCTGCGACTAAGCTTAAGGAGGCTTATGTATTAGAGCGCAACAAGGCTACACCATAAGGTTGTGAGTTAAAGGATCAATGATTACAGCTGCTTTTTAGTTTTCTCAATTGTGATAAAATAGAATAGGGGTTTTTAGACATAGAATTAAGTGTCTATACATCTATTTTATTGAGTTTCGAGGATTTTATCTTCAACAGCGCCAAAGGTGCCAGTATTAATTGGAGTATTGCAATTAAATATCTATTTGAGGGTAAATAGTGTTGGGCATTTTTATTAAAGAAGCATAAAAAAAAGAGTCGGTTTCAAAGAAACCGACTCTCGTCTTTTCATGCTTGCCTTGTATACTAATTGTTATTTCCCGCCATCCAAAGCGTCTTGGTAGGTTTTAAGTTTATCCCAATCACCATTGGCAGCCATACTTGCTTGTTTAGGCCATGTGCCTGGGTCATGCATCTTATATCTAGGTCCTGCAGATTCTAAGATTTCTTTTATTCTACTTACATCAGCTGAAGCAAGTGCAGCATATGTTGCTATACCATTATCAGTTAAGAGCTGAGCAATCTTAGGTCCGATGCCTTCTATCTTTCTAAGGTTATCTGGTTTAGAAGGCGTAGCAGCTACGGGCACAATCGGTGCAAGGGTAGGAGTCCTACGTTCTACAATATCTCCTTCTTTAGTTGTCCTAGTTTCATTGACTAATGTTTTAGATAATTCTACTTGTCCTAGGTTAGCAACCATTTGTTGTAGGGTTGCTATATCTATTCCTTTGACCACTTCTACCTCTTTAACTACTTCCACTTCCACTTCTCTTACTACCTCTATTTCTACCTCTTTGATCACCTCTACTGGCACCTCTTTGATTACTTCTACTTCTTTGATTACTTCTATTGGCACTTCTTTGATTACTTCTCTGTCAACGATTTTTTCTACCTCTATCTCTTTGATGACTTCTATTTCCTTGATCACTTCTACGGGAACTTCTTTAGTAATCTCTTTAATGACTTCTACTTCTTTGATCACTTCATAAGGTACATTTTTAATAACCTCTTTAATTACCTCTTTTTCTATGATAACCTCTACTGGTACTTCCTTGATTACTTCTACTTCTTTAATAACTTCTACTTCCTTTTCTACCGCCACCTGATTAATCATTTCTACTTCTTTGATAGACTCTCGATTAGATATGGTCTCTACAGGTACTTCTCTGATCACTTCTACTTCCTTGATTATTTCTACTTCTTTAATCACTTCTATGGGTACCTCTTTAATTACTTCTACTTCTTTAATCACTTGCATCTCTTGGGGTATAGTTACTTCTCTTATAACTTCTACTTCTTTAATGACCTCTTTAATTACTTCTCTTTCTACGATCGTCTCTACAGGTACCTCTTTCATGATCTCTACTTCTTTGATCGTCTCTACAGGTACTTCTTTGATTACCTCTACTTGTACTTCTTTAATCACTTCGACAGGTACTTCTTTGATTACTTCTACTTGTTCTACTCTTGTATCAGCAAGTGCGTTAGTGTAGTTGCCTTCTAGCTCATGATATTGAGATTGTAAGGCAGCATATTCTTTTTGTTGTTTTCTTTTTTCGATGTCAAACTTTGTGGTATCTGGCGGCGTAGATTTGCCGAGAAAATATCCTAATATTGCTCCGACTAATGGCAATAAAAGTGGTAATAGCGTACACATTATATTTAGATTTTAATTTTTTTCTTAATTAGGTTAATTCAGTTGTTCAAGCTTACTGTGGTATCTCATCAAACTTGACTCGCATACCTCTTAGCAGCACACCATCTTTGACGCAACCGGCATCAAGCATCTCACTGTTGGTGGTTAGTTGTGTACCATTAAAACCGTTCTCTTTTAGATACTCTCTCACTGACTTGGCTCTGGCTAGGCCCAGATCATCGTAATCGGTAGCATTCTCCTCTCCATCTAGATAGTAACCGGTTAACTGCATGAATCTATCAGGATTTTCCTCTAGGTAGTCGGCTACTTTAGAGATGATGCCTTTAAAGTCGTCTGTTAGTTCTAGCTGATCTTCTTCAGAAGACTCAAACCTGAAATTTTCTGTCGAAGAAACTAAGAAGTCATTATCCTCGAAGGTAATATCTGTAATACATCCTTCGTCAGACTCTGCTGATCCTGCTGCGCCTACTGCTCCTACTGCAGCTTCTGATACAGATGCGGTGGCAGGTGTACAGGTAAAGAATTTATTGCAGAGCAAGTAACTGGCAATAATCCATAGAATTATTAATATTAAGTATAAGGGTCTCATAGTAGTGAGTTAATGATTTAAGTGTTTGTAATTGATTTAGCTAAAATGGAAGTCATTTGAGACAGAGTCGCCTCTATATAAAAAAGCAAATTGCTTTGATTGATTTCTTGCGTTGATTTATTCAGCAAATTGGTAGAAAATTGGTGTTGTAGGTGATTTTTGATCTATTTAATATATAAATAATCAATTATCATTCCACTATCCTTGTCGCATTATAAGATATTATAATTGAGCGTAATATACATCTGACTCATTTCTAGGGATATTCATAATATGAAAAGCACCCATATTACCATTACATCGTTCTACAAGATCAAAAATAGTGCATGATTTGGGCAGTCCAGCAAAGACTAAAGTGAAGTAATTATCACCGATTTTCATCTCTTGCCAGCTAGGGTAATAACATATATTCTCTGCGTGTATCAGCTCTGAGCTATGACTAGAATGCTGATCATTTAGATCAGTGGATGGCCAAATACGCATATACATCCCTTGAGAAGCCACATTCCTGATAATACAATGTACTATGACCTGCCCAGCCTCATGTATCTGGGCTTCTAACTCAGTCAATAGGGAAGGACTGATCTCTATTTTAGGTTTAGAAATAATACTCGTCACGCAATCAAAAATAATGAGTCTCAGTTAACTTATGTATTGTTAGTGATTATAATATATATAGAAATATTTGTAATATTATGATCTTAAATATTTGATATGAAATTTAACTTATATACTTTAATAAGCTTAATACTGGCATTAACCCTTGGATCATGCTCAGATAAGCCAGATAGACCTTCTTCTGTTTTAACTCAGAGTCAGATAGATGCGGCTAATGCTAGAGCAGCTACTAATGCTAATCCTGCAGCAATTACGCCTCCTGCAAATACACCAGAGCCAGCTCAGAATACTGCTGGGGTATGGCATTATACCTGTACTAATGGTTGTGCAGGTGGTGCTGGATCTGCAACAGCTTGTGCTACCTGTGGTAGTACCTTAGTGCACAATACCGCTTACCATAATACACCAGCAGCTACACCAGCAATAGGTGCTACAGGTGCTGCTGCTGCTACAGGTGCTGCGGGTGCCTCTGCATTACCTCAAGCTATTACACCACCGATACAGCAAGCGCCAGAGCCTGCCCAAAATGCAGCTGGAGTATGGCACTATACCTGCTCAAGTGGATGTGCAGGCGGAGCTGGATCTGCGATTGCATGTGCAACTTGTGGAAATACCTTGGTCCATAACCAAGGATACCATTAATCAAGGCAAAACGAAGCAAATAAAAAAGTCCAAATCTCAATAATTGAGATTTGGACTTTTTTATTTGTTGTCTTCGTCATTTTGAATTAAAAGCCCTTATAACATCTAGCTTTCTTCTCAGAGAGTTTGTCCCATATTGGAGCAAACTTAGCAATGAATGTCACATTAGTAATTACATACCAATCATTTTCTTTTGGATTTCCTCTAGGGGTATCTCTTGTGATTTCTTGATCAAACCCGAGCTCATAGCCTCGATAGGATAGATTCGCTGCCGTCTCTCCATTTGCAGAGAGTAGCATATCAAGCGGAGCATAAGTCTTGCTCACATCATCAAGATAATCAGTAAAGGTCCATCGCTGAGTAAGATCCATACTCACACTGAAATAATTATTAAACGTATATCTTATTCCAAATCCCCACGGAATACTAAACTCAGTTAGATTATATTTTTTTCTATCTGGAAATTCTGGAGTGCCTTGCCCCTCGGTGCCAAGCGGTTGTAGCGGTACCCATATCTTATTAACACCTGTGCCATACTGTGCTTTAGGATTAAATCTAAAAACATTGAATCCAGTAACTACATATGGATGAAAAGCTACGTTACTCATAAATTTAAAGACATTGAGACCATAGATTTCTATGTTTATACCAGCCTCCTGTAGCGATGATTTAAAGTGAAGATTTCTTTCCAGCCTCCATGATTTTCTTGCTTGATCGTCATAGCCAGACATAGAGGTTAGCGTGATTTTACCTCTAATAGTGATAATATCATTAACCTCATATCCTAGGTGTACTCCGAAAGCTGGATGTGGGTTACCAAAACTAATTCGCGCTGTACCTGGAGTAAGATCACCTTGGTAATTACAAGCACCAGCCATAAAACCCAATTCAAATCTTTGAGCATCTGACGGTCTTGCTAAAAATAATATTCCTAAAAGGAATAGCAGTTTACATATTCTCATAACAAAACGATTTTTAAGGATATTTCCTTATCTCTTAAGTAGACCCCGATTTGAATGACACCCTTTTTACATTTGAAAGTGATTTTGTAACCTACTTGTCAATTCACCTTTGTTTAGTGAAATACGTAGTGGAGCAAGAGTAGAGATAGTGCTAAAGCAAGGCCTGCAAAGGCTATTGTTTTGTCTGATTTGTGTAATAAATTCAGCCTTATTGATTTCTTATCAATCAATAAGTGGTACCCAATAAAGAGGCAGAGTCCAAGCAAAATAACCCACATCGCTCTTACAAAATAATTAAGGTCATCACCAAAATAGAGCTTAAGACATAGGTTAATTGGGAAGGTAGCAAGGAAAGCAAAAACGGCAAATTTCTTGTTAGCGCCTATCAAAAGTACTGCAGAGCAGATTAGTACTACTATACCACAATTGATATAATATCTAAGCTCATTAAGGGTATGAGTAAATGCTTGATCTGGGTTTTTGAATTTGAAATATAACAAGATCATGCCCATCATTATTCCAGTCACTAGCGAGAATACAATCATCTTCCTTCCGGCTGCGACTAACTGCTTATCAGTTGCATTTTTGTTTAGGTATCCTTGGTAGATATCGACAGACCAAAGCGTCGCAAGCGAATTAAAAGTAGAATCAACAGTACTCATAAGTGAGGCAAATAAAGCACAAAGTATAACCCCTCGAAATCCGCTAGGGATATAGTTAGTCACTAAGTAAGGGAAGGCCTGATCAGGCTCAGCTAAACCACTATCTCCTAACATACCATATAAAGCTATGCCAGGTATAATGATAATTATAGCCATAAAGTATTTCATCACCCCACCAACCATCAAACCTATCTGTGCATCTTTTAGGCTTCTAGCAGCAAGGGATCTTTGGATAACGGTTTGATTAGCACACCAGTAATTTATATTGAGTAAAAACATACCACCCAAAGAGATCCAAGGTAATGTAGGATGATCAGCAGGTAAGTGTAAATGCATTCGATCTCCAGTTTTTATATATAGCTGATCCCATCCACCTAATTGATTGACAGCCACAATGGTGACCATAATTCCTCCGATGAGCAATATCGTAAACTGTAACATATCTGTCCTTACAACTGCGCTTAGCCCTCCAAACAAAGTATAGACCGCAGAGAATAGTCCTAGAAAAATAATCAGAGCAGTAATCCTAACAAGTCGATCCTCACTTATGAAAGTCAGCAGATCAGAAAAAACTAATTCTGCCGCGTAAGCGCCCCAAAATAATGCCGCCCCCAAACCAATCGTTGCAAATAAACTGATGTTGGCTACTGAATAAACTAAACTAGTTGTCTTCCCTAATTTCAACTTAATAAACTGAGTGATGGTAATGACTCGCTCTTTAAGATAAAATGGTACAAAGATGAAAGTCGCCATTAAAAGCCCTGTAACGGCATTGATTTCAAGATTTGCTTGGGCAAGGCCAAATAAGTAGGCTGACCCCATCATGCCTAAGAACTGATAACCAGAGACATTGGTGGCGATAGTAGAGATCGCTATCGAGTACCACTTAAGATTACGACCACTAAGAAAATATTCTTCACTCGTAATTTCTTTGCCTCCTTTGCCAGAGACGGCCATGATGAAGATGGCAATGAAGTAAAACAATACTATCCCTACGTCTACTCCCATCCTATGTTCTTTGTCCTAAAGCTAATGGTGTTAATGGAGGGCTTTTAGGGATGCGACCAAGTGCTTGTGGCAAAGATATAGTCGTAAGTTTAGGTAAAACATATTTAGCAAATAAATCACACTCATCAGCATGAGGGTATCCAGATAAAATAAAGGACTTGATCCCCATAGCCATATAGCGTTTAAGCTTGTTGTAGACCTGGTCTGGATCACCGACTAGCGCTGCACCACAACCTGACCTTGCTCTGCCTATACCGGTCCACAGGTGCTCTTCTGCATAGCCTTCGTCGTTAGCTATCTCTCTCATCTGTGCTTGTCTCGATACGCCATATGACTTAGCATCTAGTGCCCTTTCTCTTAGCTCATTTCCTGTTTCTTTATCGATTTTATGCATCAGACTGGATGCATAAGCTCTTGCTTCTTGTTCTGTTTCTCTGACTACGACATGTACTCTTAATCCGAAGTCTACCTTGCGTCCATAAGTTGCTGCTTTCTGACTCATATTACTCATTAACTGGTGCAGGCGGTCTTCTGTCTCAGGCCACATCAGATAAACATCACAATGCTCTGCACATAGATCCACTCCTGGATCAGAGTAACCTCCGAAGTATAGTAAAGGTCCACCGTTTTGCTGATAGGTTTGTACAGGTTTAGTATTTAGATTTAGATTATAAAAATCGCCTTTGAAGTTGATTTCATTTTGTGTCCAGCATTGCTTGAGGATATTTATTACTTCTCTAGATCGCTGATATCTACTGGCCGAGTCTAAGTCTTCTCCTGGCAGATTAGAAGATATAATATTTATCGTAAGTCTACCTTGTAAGATGTGATCCACCGTTGCAATAGCTCTTGCTAGCATAGGCGGATGTACCTCTCCACATCTCACAGCTGCGAGTAGATTTATGTTGGAAGTGAGCGGAGCAACGGCACTAATAAAACTCCAAGTGTCTTGACCCACCTGATATGATGACGGACATAGTATATTTCTAAATCCATGTTCCTCTGCCTTGAGAAGGATTTTAGATGCATTATCCCAGCTACTCTTCAGGCTATTATCCATTTCTCCAAAGTATCTAAAGTCGCCATTGCATATTGGTGCAAACCATGATACTTCCGCTCCCTGCAAGTTCTCTGATCTAATTGATATTTGACTTAGCTCATTCATCTTCATTATTATTTATCTTACGCCAAATTTGTAGCAACTAATCTAAGTAATATTAAGCAGTATGCATATAGAAGCATTTAGAGATTATTGCCTAAGCAAGGCAGGAACAGAAGAGACGTTTCCTTTTGATGAGGTTACCTTAGTGTTTAAAGTGATGGGTAAGATGTTTGCATTAACTGGATTAGATAGAGAAGAGTTTACGGTTAATCTTAAAGCGGACCCAGAGCAATCAATCATATGGCGAGATGAACACCATCAGGTGCGCCCAGGATTTCATATGAATAAAAAACACTGGAATACAGTCCATGTAGAAGATGACTTAGAAGAGTCATTCTTTATTGAGATGATCGATCATTCTTATGATATGGTAGTAAAAGGGCTTACTAAAAAACTAAAAGCCGAATTAGAAAAACTTAGTTCAAATTCTTGATGGCATATTTTGATATAATAATTGTGGGGCAAGGAGTTGCTGGTACTCTACTTCACTATGAACTCACAAAACGAGGCCAAACAGTACTTGTCATAGACCAAGGACATAAGCAAGCTGCAAGCGCAGTAGCATCAGGTCTCATTAACCCTATCACAGGAAGAAAATATGTAAAATCTTGGATGTTCGAAGAGCTATATCCACAGGCCAGAAAAACCTACGAGGGATTAGGAAAGTTATTAGATCAAATTTTTATAAGAGATCATGCTATAGTCAGAACCTTGACTTCGATCAAAGAAGAAAACTTATGGTATTCTAAATCAACTATCCCGTCATATGAAAAGTACTTTGTGTCGGATGTAGATGACAGTGAATATCAGAAGTTAATCAAGGACTCAATTTCATTTGGTGAAGTCAAGGGTGGAGCAAAAATAGAATTGAGAAATCTAATCACTTCCTATCGGCAATATCTAAGCGTTCGCGATCAACTGTTAGTAGATAAATTTAACTATGATGAGTTGCAACAGTTAAAGCGTGACAAATGGCAATATCGAGATTACTCTTGTGGCAAAATAGTGTTTTGTGAAGGGTGGCAATTAAGACAAAATCCATTTTTTGAGAAACTTGGTCGAGAAGCAGCAAAAGGAGAAGTATTAATTGTAAAACTGAAAGGTAATGTAATAACAAAATCTATCAAGAGGAAGATATTTATCACACCGCTTAAAGACGACTTATATTGGGTCGGCAGTACCTATGAGTGGGCGTTCGATGATGCACAACCAACTATTAACAAAAAACAATACTTAGTAGAAGCTCTAGATGCCATGTATGAGGGAGAATATGAGATAGTAGATCACTGGGCAGGGGTAAGACCTACTACGGCTGATAGAAGACCACTGCTGGGTGAGCATTCAGCAAACAGGAACATGTTCGTATTTAATGGGCTTGGGACTAAAGGGGCTTCACTTGCACCTTATTGGGCGTTGCAAATGGTTGCTTATTTATTAGACGGGCAAGTTATTATGCCAGAAGTCGATATATCAAGACATAGTTAAGATAACGTTAACTACTTTGTCCGTTGTGTAATTCGTTCTGAGTATACATCTAATGAGTAAACAGATATTTTTATGAGGCTGGCAACATCAAGTTTAGTTCTTCTTTTAATGGGATTTTCATTATTTCATAATGATGCCGATCAAGGAGTTAAAATCAATAACCCTATGCTAAATGATTATGACAAAGAATGGAAAATCATAGACTCTTTAGAGAGTAAAGAGCTACCTAAATCTGCTCTGGATCAGGTAGAGAAATTATACCAAAAAGTTAGACTAGAAAAGAACCAATCTCAAATAATTAAGTGCATAATATACAGGAACAAATACTTGGTCAAGTTAGAAGATACGGACCCGTCACTTGCCATAGTACGGTTAGAGAACGAGGTAGCAGATGAAGAAAATGAAGTGGCAAAGTCTGTACTTAACTCTATGCTTGGGCAGCTGTATTTTATCTATGCTCAGAATAATCAATATAAAATTAGGAATAGGACTTACACCACAGAAGAACCAGTTGATATAGCCACGTGGTCGATAGAAAGCTTAATAAAAAAGAGTAATGAGCTATATTTTGCATCTGTAAAGGACAGATTTAATAATCCAGAAATACTTAAGGACTATGAAGCAATCGTAGTGCCAGCAAATGATCAGTTAGGTTTTGATCCTGATCTTAATTCCTTCTTACTGCATCGAGTGGTACAGCATTTTTCTAATAGCCAGACCTTACTTACTGAGCCAGTCAATAAGTATGTGATGAGTGATCCTAATCTACTTGGCTCTATTGACGATTTTAAAAACCTAGAGTTAAGTACAACAGATAGCTTATCGTTTAAGTATCAAGCTCTTCTCGCCCATCAAAAATTGCTTGACTATCTAACCTTAAAAAATAGAAATGATGAGTTAGCATATGCAGATTTATCAAGAATAGAATATGTGCGTCAGCACTTAGTAGATGAAAATAAAGACAGCTTATATCTCGCCAACTTAGAATCAAAAAAAGAAAGAAATATTGACAGGCCACTTTTTAGTGAAATCTGTTTTCGGTTGGCAAAATATTATCGTAGTCAAGGTCAACTGTATAGACAAAATTTTGATCCCAAATATAAAGGCTTACAGTCAAAAGCTGTAGCTATTGCAAATGAAGGGTTGTCAAAATATCCTGGTTCTATCGGAGCTAATAACTGTAAGTCCCTCGTTGGTCAGATTCAGCAAAAAGAACTTACGATTCAGGTAGAGCAAGTGATACAGGCACAACAGCCTTACTTAGTTTATTGCTCATTCAAAAATATTGAACAACTACATCTTAAGCTATATAAATTATCAAAGGACAAAATTGTTGAGATTGAAAGAATGAGGATGCAGGATAAGAAAGCTTATATTTCTTCTTTAGTGCCTTTTAAGATATCAAATAAGCAACTTGTCGATGCTGATAATGACCCGCATGCAGTAGAGCATATTCTTGATGGTCTTGCTCTAGGTAATTATTTATTGGTAGCGTCTGAGCAGTCAGTAATTGATCAAAGTGAATTGGTGGTGCATGGTTCTTTTATGGTTTCTAATCTCGCTTATGCTACTCAGAATAGATCTAATAAATTAGAAGTATTAGTTTATGATAGAGTTACCGGTAAGCCTATCTCAGATGCGCAAGTAGAAGTCTACGAGTCAAATTATAGAAAAGGAAATATTAATTATAATTTGATTGGGTCAGTATTTACAAATAGTGATGGTAAGACTTATTTCTCTACAAAAGATAAAAGATTTAGTCTAGTTATAAAGAAGAATAGAGATGTTTTAGATCTGCGAGAACAGCATTATGTTTACAATCAGCGTGACGGTGGCAGTTATTTGAATTGTAATATTTTTACAGATAGGAATATCTATAGGCCGGGCCAAAAAGTTTATTTCAAAGGCTTGTTGCTTAATATTGACAAACAAGAAATTCCTAAAATAAAACCTTCAAAAAAAGTAAAAGTAATCCTCAGAGATGCTAACAGTCAGATTGTAAAAGAGGCATCTTTTAAGACAAATGAATTTGGGACCTTCAATGGAGATTTCGACTTGCCAATTGGAGGACTAAATGGGGCTTATCATATAGAGTCATTAGCGGGAGATACTCATGTTGGTAGTGTGAGTATACGAGTAGAAGATTATAAAAGACCAAAATTTGAAGTCCTTATCGATACCCTTGACATAAATTATATGTTAGGAGATACCGTAGCTGTTGCAGGTCTTGCGAAGATGTTTGCAGGTACTCCTTTAGATGAGGTCAGAGTCAAGTACCGAGTGACTAGAGAAACACAGTATCCCTACCAGTCATGGTGGAGACCGTACCCAATGAGCCCGAGTCAAGAGATTGCAAATGGAGAAACACTTACTAGCTCAGATGGATCATTTTCTATAGATGTGCCATTGATTGCAGGAGATGACAGTGGATATCAGGATGCTGTATTTAATTATAGTGTAGCGATAGATGTGATCGATATCACTGGAGAAACCCAGTCTGCAACGAGTTATATCAAGGCAAGTCAAAGGCAAGTATTTGCTTCCCTAGATTTAAAGCGAGAAGTGGATAAGGCAGAACTTGATAAGGTTGTAATTAGATCCGAAAATATCAATGGTAAACAGATAGATGCTAATGGAATCATCTCCATCGATAAGCTCACCATACCTACAAGCTATCTTGTAGAAAGGTATTGGGGTAGTACAGATACAAGTCTAGTGGAGTTAACAGAGTGGCAAGAAAAAGTACCGAGCTATGCTTATAAAAAGAATAGCAATTACGATGATCTTAAGGTAGAATCTAATGTCTTAAGAGAGGGGTTCAATACTGCTATCAGTAAAGAGTTGCTCTTAAAAAATAAGCTAGATGTTGGCCTCTATCGTGTAAAAACTAAAGTTGGGAGTGATGAGCAAGTGCAATATATTCAGGTGAATGACTTTGGCCTAGATAATTTTGCTACTAACAAATTGTTAGTACATAAAAAGCTTAAACCTACCTATGAACCAGGGGAAGAAGCCACGCTGAAGATAGGGGCGAATAATAAATCACTACATGTTTATTATGAAGAGGAGCGAGGTGGTAAAATCACCTTTAGTAAGTGGATAAAACTCGATAAGGTCAAAGAACAGAAAATTAAAATTAAGGAAAAGGATAGAGGAGGAGTATTTGTGAATCTGCATTACGCCATAAATAATAGAGCCTACTCGGAAAAAATAAAGATCAATGTACCTTGGAGTAATAAAGACCTAAAACTAGAATTTACCAGTATCAGAAATAAGATTGCTCCTGGATCGGAAGAGCAATGGCAGATAAAAATTACAGGTAATAAAAAAGAAAATGTTAGCGCTGAGCTACTAGCCACTATGTATGATGCTTCCTTAGATCAGTTTGTAGGTAGGCATGGCTGGCAGAGCTGGTTTTATCCTGATCGATACAGCAATTCACATTGGAATTCTGTGGGTTATAGAGCGTCATATTTTAATTATTTAAAGTATAATAGACCTCAATATATACAGATTAAATCAATTAGGTATCCACAGTTAAGATGGTTTGGGTTAAATAATGTTTTTGGTGGCTACGGGAATTATGGTCACGATAAACAGCTTATGATAAGAAGTAGAATGGCGGGGTCAATTGATGGTGATTTTGCAGCTGCTCCCGCATTAGAAGCAATGCCAGAGGAAGAAATGATGATGGCAGATGGTGCCGACAGAAGTGATGTGCTTGCTGCAAAATCTGCTGGTGTTGTTATAACTGCGTTAGATGAAGATGGTGTTGAGGTTAATCAAAAAGAAATGGTAGGTGACCTTTCCCAAATAACCCCTAGAACAAACCTAAACGAAACAGTATTCTTCTTTCCAGATATCAAGACAGATAAGGAAGGAAATGTAACCCTCAACTTCACCATGAATGAGGCACTAACTAAATGGAGGTTACTCACGATGGCACACACTAAGGACTTTGCAGTTGGATTTGCAGATCAAGAGATTACAACTTTCAAAAACTTGATGATCTTTCCTAATGCTCCAAGGTTTATGAGACAAGGTGATAAGCTACATTTCTCTGCAAAGGTGCACAATATGACAGATGAGACCCTTGATGCAGATGCAGTCCTAGAGCTAATAGATGCGGTCACCGAAGAAAAAATAAATTCGCGATTCGGAATAGAAGAAGCAAGCCAATCTATCTCACTAGATCCCAACTCAAGCGAGCTGTTGAGTTGGGAGTTAGATATACCAGACGATTTTGCAGGATTAGTGAAATATAGAATATTAGCATCTGATGGAACCTACAGTGACGGAGAAGAAAACTACCTGCCTACACTTAGCAATAGGTTGCTGGTGACAGAGACCTTTCCAATGAATGTGAAAGGAGACGAAACCAGGACCTTTAGTTTTGAGTCGTTTAAGGAGAAGTCTCAATCTACAACCCTCACTCATCAAAATTTTTCAATAGAGTATACCTCCAATCCAGCATGGTATGCGATCCAAGCTATGCCTTATCTGATGGAGTATGAGCATGAGTGCTCAGAGCAATTATTCAATAAATATTTTGCCAATATCTTGTCATCAAATGTGGCTAATAGTCATCCTAGAATAAAGCAGGTTTTTAATAGTTGGAAGGCTGCAGATTCTGATGCTCTACTTAGTAATTTGTCTAAAAATCAAGAGCTTAAATCTGCAGTATTAGCGGAGACGCCATGGGTTATGGCTGCCAAATCTGAAGAAGAGCAAAAACAAAATTTGGGTATTCTATTTGATTTCAACAGAATGAGTTATGAGCAAGAAAAAACGATGAATAAGCTCATTAAGAGGCAGGGAGGTGATGGCGGATTTGCATGGTTCACGGGAGGGGCAAGTAGTAGATATATTTCGCAATATATAGTAGAAGGGTTGGGTCATTTGAGACACCTTGGTGTAGCTAAAAAAAGCAATAATACTGCTAACCTTATCCAAAAATCAATAAGCTATATTGATCAAGAAATTATCGAGCGTTATAAAGATATTAAGGAGCAAACAATAAAAGATAAGCAGCGTATGACGGATCGTAATATCATTTCTTTGGATGTTCATTATTTGTACGCTCGGTCTTATTTTTTAGATGATCATAAAGTAAAGCATAGTGAAGTTTATAATTATTTCTTAGGGCAGTCTGGAGAATATTGGACAGATTTTTCTTTATACGAGCAAGCTATGATTTGCCTCATCTTGCATAGAAATGGTCAACTAGTAATAGCAAATGAAATATTAAGATCATTGAAAGAAAGATCAATAGTCCATGACGAATTAGGAAGATATTGGAAGACTAGTAGTGGCTATAATTGGAACCAGCATCCGATCGAAATGCAAGCTGTTATGATCGAGTTGTTTGTAGAGCTTGGCGAAGATCAGTCGATAATCGATGAACTAAGAATATGGTTATTAAAAAATAAGCAAACGAATAGCTGGAAGACAACGAAAAGCACGGCTGCGGCTATCTATGCATTGATGATTAACAAAGGAGGGCAGACTAATAGATGGTTACTGGATAATCAACAAGTAGAAGTAAGGCTCGGAAATGATATTTCCCCAGTAGATTTTGATAAAGCCCAAGCAGGTACATTGTATGTCAAAAAATCATTTGATAAATCTGAAATAACCGATCAGCTGTCACAGATAAAGATTACTAATAGTAATGATGCTATTTCTTGGGGGGCAGCTTATTGGCAGTACTTTGAGGATCTTGACAACATCAAGACTTTTGAGGACACTCCCTTGCAACTTAAGAAGCAATTGTACATAGAAGAAATGACGGATGATGGTCCGCAACTGAGCGAGGTAAATGACCAAAACAAAATACATCAAGGCGATAAAGTCAAAGTTAGAATAGAACTACGAGTGGATCGGTCGATGGAGTTTATTCATATGAAAGATATGAGGGCGTCAGGATTAGAACCTATTAATGTCATCAGTCAATATAAATGGCAAGATGGGCTAGGCTACTATGAAAGCACTAAAGATATGGCAACACACTTTTTCTTCAGTTATTTACCTAGAGGGACGTATGTGTTTGAGTATCCATTGCGTGCTACACATGTCGGTAATTTTTCTAATGGAATTACGACCATACAGAGCATGTATGCTCCAGAGTTTAGTTCGCACAGTGAAGGGATTAAGGTGAGTGTTAACTAAGGTTAGACTTAAGCTTTTGCTTGCGCTTTTTGGTGTTAATACTGAGAATGTAGACGCCAATAAGCACAAGCGCACTACCAATATACTGTAGGACACTAAAATGCTCATCAAGAATAAAAGCTGCTAATATAATCGTAGAGATAGGTCCAATGCCACCAAAAATAGAGGTATTACCAGCTCCGATTCTTTTAATACCCTCAGACATCATGAAGGTAGGTAGGACTGTAGCAAAAATTGCCATAGCTAATCCGCAGAGATAAACCTCTATCTCAAAGTTTAGGATATGACCTAGGTCATAACCAATCAAATAATGAATGGTTACAAATATGGTCGATAAGATCATTACCGTAGAAGTGAAAAATACGATAGGGGTTTGCTGCAATATGCGCTCACTAAATATAAGGTAGAAAGAATAACTAACTGCCGAGCTAATCACCAGTGTAGCCCCAAGCAGCATATTGCTACCGCCAGTCAAGCTATCTTGATTTATGAATGCTATGATGATTCCTATATAGCAGACAGCAGCAGATATTACCTGCACCAGTTTTATCTTAGTTTTAAAGATGAGATAGGATAGTAAGAGCACAATAGCAGGTGTGCTAAACATGATGATCCGCTCAATCCCTGCTGGGAGATAATTTAACCCATAGAAGTCTAAGAAACTCGATAAATAGAATCCTATAAAACTCAGGAATATTAGCCACATCCAAGTTGAGCGATCAGGAGAATACTTATGGTTTGAGTTTTGAAAATATATAAGGATGACCACATAAAAGGGCAAGGCAAAGAGTAGTCGCAAAAGCAATATACTTATGGTATCTGCACCATAGCGAAAAGCCAGTTTTATCAATATTACTTTTATACTAAACAGAATTGCGCTACCCAGGATCAGCAGGATTCCACCTAGCGCGTAGTTTTTATTTGTAAGCTGGGTATTGATAGTAGTCGGGTTTTCTCATGCTAAAGATAGTCCTTCACTCTCTCACCATTAAATCGAGTTTCTGCCGAATCTACAATTCTAAAATAGATATTTGAATAGCTTAAAGTCTATAAATCAAGATATTAGAACAGTTGAAACTACTATCTATGAATAATAATTAGTCGTCATTTTGAGGCATATCATCGAATTAATAGATTAAAATGAAATCATTATCCCGTATTTTGGTTTTATAGATGTATAATATAAATTGAAAATCATGGGAGATAAAAAAATAAGTGATAGTTCTGATAGTGCTAATTCGATTATAAAGAATCATATGATATGGTCTATGGGTGCCGGTTTTATTCCAGTACCGATAGCAGATTTTTTTGCGGTTAGCGCCATTCAGCTAGATATGATCAGGCAGTTATGCAAGCTATATGATATTGACTTTAAAGAAACGGAGGGCAAAGCCGTAATTACTTCTTTGACTGGTGCTGGTATCGCAAGATTAGGAGCGAGAGCGATTAAGTTTATTCCTGGTGTAGGGTCTGTCTTGGGTGGGGTGACCTTGGCTGTGTTATCAGGAGGGTCTACTTATGCGCTGGGAGAAGTATTCAAAAAGCATTTTGAGACAGGCGGTACATTTTTAGATTTTGATCCATCTAGATTAAAGAAGTATTACGATGAGAAGTTTGAGAAAGGAAAAGAGATGGCTCGCGATATCAAGAAACAACAAGTCAAGAAAGAAGATCCGATTGCTAGTGCTCCAAGTGCAGAAGAGTTTGTTGAAGAGATCAAGCCGAAGGTAAAAGATCCAGTAGCCCAGTTACAGGGCTTAGCTCAGATGAAAGCAAATGGAGATATTACAGCAGAAGAATTTGAAACTCTCAAAAAGAAAGTTTTAGAAGGGTAATCAAAAAGGTAATCGTGCAGCAGGTGTAATAGCCTGATTCGCAAATTCACCATTTTGATATTTAAAGTATGCAGCCATTGCAATCATTGCAGCATTATCAGTGCAATATTCAAATTTTGGGATATAAGTATTCCAGTTTAATGCATTGCCTGTTTCGATAAGAGTGTCTCTTAGTCCACTGTTTGCAGATACACCACCAGCGATAGAGATTTCTGTTATCCCTGTCTCTTTGGCTGCCTTCTTGAGCTTGTTCATCAAAATGCTGATGATCCTATCTTGTACAGATGCACAGATGTCATTGATGTTCTTTTCGATAAACTGAGGATCATCTTTCATTTCTTTTTGGAGAAAATAGAGGATAGAGGTTTTTAAACCACTAAAGCTAAAGTCTAATCCTTTGATGCGAGGCTCTGGGAATTCGTATTTGATCTTCCCAAGTTTTGCTGCTTTATCGATGTGAGGACCCGCGGGATAGGGTAAGCCTAGCATCTTGCCCGTCTTATCAAATGCCTCTCCAGCAGCATCATCTAAGGTTTTTCCTAATATCTCCATGCTCATATCCTTTTTTACTTTTACGATCTGAGTATGGCCTCCGGAGACCGTAAGACAAAGAAAAGGAAGGTTAGGAGCAGGTTTTTCTATAAAATGTGCCAACACATGCGCCTTCATATGATGAACTTCAATAATGGGTATATCTAATGCTAAAGCCATGGACTTAGCAAAAGAAACACCGACGATCAAACTACCTAAAAGGCCAGGTCCCCTAGTAAATGCTATAGCATTCAGTTCTTTTTTGTCGATTCCAGCTAAATCTAATGCGGCCTTAATTACTGGTAAAATACTGATTTGGTGCTGTCTTGACGCCGCCTCTGGGACTACTCCACCATACTTTTCATGTATTTCTTGAGTGGATACAACATTTGAACAAATTTTATCATCTATAATTACAGCGGCAGATGTATCATCGCAAGAAGATTCAATAGCTAGTATTTTTATACTCATATGGAGCTTATATCAGTGTACATTTTAAAGAAAAAATATTATTATTACTGTACAAAACCAGAGAAATCTTAAATACATGAAATACGCATTAAATTTAATTATACTATTAGCGACTGCAGGATTAGCATATTTGTTATATTATAATATCAAAGAACCTATAGATTTTAGAACTGAAAAAGATTTAAGACTAAGGGCCGTTGGGGATAAATTAGGTGATATCAGGACGTGCCAAGAGATTTACAGAGATATTACAGGTAAGTTTGCAGGGAGCTTCGATTCTTTATCGTATGTGCTTAAAAATGATTCAATCCCTTTTGAGCAAGTATTCGAAGATCCAGAATTCCCTGGAGATGAAAGTAAGTTTATCTATAAGATGGTATACTCAAGCGCAAAAGATTCGTTAACTAATATGGGTATTGATTTAAATACACTAGCAGATGTCCCATATGCAGAAGGCTCGAAATTTGCAATAGATGCAGATACAATGACTTACCAAAAGACATTAGTTAGTGTAACGGAGGTGTCTACAAGATTTAAAGAATTCATGGGGATATATGCAAGCCCTAGATATGCAAAATTTGATAACACCTATGATCCGAACAAAATGGTTAAGTTCGGAGATATGGGTAAACCAGTATTAACAGGAAATTGGGAATAGAATTAAATTATACAAAGGGTGTAAACCCGCTTGAAGAATACAAGTTGTCTGCGCTGATCGGTGCAGACAATTTCTTTTATGGACTATATGATAGTTTAGGCAAGTTGGTGAAGTCAAATTTCTTGACCAGATTATCACCTAATGATTTAGCAACAGCAGATGGTCTTCAGGGTATCTTAAAGGTAGAAGGTATCGACGGGCTGAAAATATCAAGATCTATAGTCGGTATAGATAATAACAAATTCACCTTTGTTCCATTTAGTGATTACGAAAAAACAGAAAAACAAGTTTATCTTAAAAACACGGCGGCACTCACTGATAATGAAGAAATATTTGTAGACTTTAAAAATAGTATCTGTACGGTCTTCGCAGTGGACAAGATCATGTTTCATAATATATCAAAGGCCTTTGTGAATCCTGAAATTATGCACATACAAACTGCACTACACAGTGATATGAGCATATCTCATCGAAATGCTGCATTAGTTGATGTCAATAATCAAGGCGTAAAAGTCCAGGCAGTGAAGAATGGTAAATTACTATTGAGTAATAATTATGATACCAATGAGAACTTAGGTATTCTATACTTTACCGCATTAGCCTATGAGAAGCTAGATCTTGATATGAAGAGCTATCCATTATATCTGTCTGGTAATATCACCAAAGAAAATAAAGCATACGAGTTACTAACTAAGTATGTGGGGGAAGTGAAATTTATGAATCCTGATTCTACAACAGCGGTCTCTGATAATCATCGCTACTATACGCTGCATTGCTTATCTAAGTGTGGATAAGTGCGGATAATAGGAGGTAAGTACAAAGGACGCAAGTTTTATCCACCAGCAGATAAATGGCCTACTCGGCCCACCACAGACTTTGCTAAGGAGGGGCTGTTCAATATTCTACTCAACGAAATTGATTTTGAAGAAACAAAGATGCTTGATCTTTTTGGAGGTACAGGTAACCATTGTTTTGAAGCAATATCTAGAGGTTGTAATGATGTAACCTATGTTGATAAGCATGGCCCCTGTCATAAGTTTGTTAGATCTTTAGCTAAGGATCTCGATGTAGAAGATAAGATCAAGCCTGTAAGATTTGATGTAGCGAAGTTTGTTCCTAAGTGTACAGATTCATTTGATTATATTTTTGCAGGGCCACCATATCCTCTTAGGTGGCTCGATCAGATTCCAACAATACTCTTCCAATCTAATATCTTAAAGAAAGATGGTTTGTTTGTCTTAGAGCATAACCCTAATCACGACTTTAAGGCATTTAAGCATTTCGTTAAGGTAAGGACTTACAGTTCTACTCATTTCGCATTTTTTAAATGGGCTGTAGAGAATTAGTTTATTACGATCAAGTCTATAATTCCCACTTGGAAAAAGATTAAATTTACGCTCACTTTTTAGCAGATGTACAGTACTCAAAAAATAGAAATTACAGTTCTCGATTTCCTAAAATCTAACTATCAAGTAGACTTTCCATCTGATAAGTTGATCATCAATCAGACACTTAAGCAATTTGATGGAGAGTATACGGTAGTCATATTCCCTTTTGTAAAGCTGCTCAAGCAAGATCTCAAGCAAATAGGAGAAGAACTAGGTGAGTATTTAAAGAAAGCTGATTGTAAAGTATCAAACTATAATCTCGTTAAAGGTTTTGTGAATTTGGAGATGCAAGATGATTTCTGGGGGGACAAATTATCAGAGGTAATTCAAGAAGATAATTTTGGGGTGCAGGCTAAGACTGGTGAGAAAGTGCTAGTAGAATTTTCATCTCCTAACACCAATAAGCCGCTGCATCTGGGGCATATTAGAAATATCTTACTTGGCTGGTCTTGTGCTCAGATCTTAGAAGCAAATGGTGCAGAGGTGGTCAAGACTCAGATTGTAAATGATAGAGGAGTAGCAATATGTAAGAGTATGTTGTCATGGAAAAAATTTGGCCATGGAGAAACGCCAGAAAGTAGTGGGTTAAAAGGAGACCAGTTAGTTGGTAAATACTACGTAGAGTTTGATAAACAACTAAAGCTTGAATATAACGCATGGCAAAAAACCGAAGCAGCAACCAAAGTCTTTACAGATAGAAAAAAGGAAGAGGAGGAGAGAGAACAATTCTTTAAGCGATATAAGAACGATTATTTTAATCACTATAGTGGCTTAGGCAAAGAAACTCGAGACATGCTGCTCAAGTGGGAAGAGGGAGACCACCAAGTAAAAGATCTATGGGCTAAAATGAATAGTTGGGTCTATGGCGGATTTGGTAAGACCTATGAGTCTTTAGGTGTCGGTTTTGATCAGAATTATTATGAGTCGGAGACCTACCTCCTTGGCAAAGAAAAAGTTGAGAAAGGCTTAAAAGACTCTATCTTTTATAAAGAAGAAGATGGCAGTATCTGGGTAGATCTAGAGGATGTAGGGATGGATAAGAAGATATTGTTGAGAGGGGATGGAACCTCCGTTTATTTAACACAAGATATAGGTACCAGCTTGATCAGATATGATGATCATCAAGCTGGTAAGATGGTATATGTGGTTGGTGATGAGCAGGACTATCATTTTAAGGTGCTTTTTGAAGTGATGAAAAAGCTTAAAGCACCATTTGCGGATAACCTTTTTCACTTGTCCTATGGGATGATCGATCTACCTACAGGTAAGATGAAGTCGCGAGAAGGTACCGTAGTAGATGCTGATGACTTGATAGCAGAAGTCATAGCAGAAGCAAGGAAAAGTACAGAAGAACAGGGAGACTTATCAGGGATGAGTCAGTCGGATCAAGACGAGATGATACGCCGAATAGCGATAGGAGCCTTAAAATTCTTTATCATAAAGGTAGCGCCTAAGAAGAGAATGATCTTTAATCCTAAGGAATCGGTTGATATGCAAGGACAGACTGGGCCCTATATCCAAAATGCCTTTGTAAGAATAAAATCAATACTTAGAAAAATAGAGGGCAACCAAGAGAGTTATGATGGGTATAAGATACTTAAGATCGAGAAAGAATTAATTAGAGAAGTATTAGAGTATCCTAAAGTGATCAACTCAGCGGCTAAGGATTTAGATCCATCACTGGTAGCAAATTACTGCTATAACCTAGCTAAGGCATTTCACAGATATTATCATGATGTGAGAATAGTTAAGTCAGAAACAGAAGAAGCAAAGTCCTTTAGAGTTAATCTTATTAAGGTCTTAGCAGATACTTTACAAAAAGGAATGCGTTTATTAGGTATCGAGATGCCAGAAAGAATGTAGCAAGATTTTTGCATTTTAATTATCAAATAGTTATCAATGTCTGAAGAGGAAAAGAAGTCGTTAAATTTTATCGAGCAGTTTGTAGAAGAAGACATTGCCAGTGGCAAGCTGTCTAAGCCTATTCATACCAGATTTCCGCCAGAGCCTAATGGGTTTTTGCACATTGGTCATGTCAAGGCAATCTGTGTGAATTTTGAAATCGCCAAGAAGTATGGAGGTATAACCAATCTAAGATTTGATGATACCAACCCTGCGACAGAAAAGACTGACTATGTAGATGCTATCAAGAAGGATATCAAGTGGTTAGGTTATGATTGGGAGGATAGAGAGTATTATGCATCAGACTATTTTCAGAATCTATACGAATTTGCAGTAAAGCTGATCAAAGATGGTAATGCCTATATAGATGATTCTACTTCAGAAGAAATGGCAGCCTTTAAAGGCACTCCCACAGAACCTGGTAAGAATAATGAATATCGGAGTAGGTCTATCGACGAGAATCTAGACTTATTTAACAGGATGAAAGAAGGAGAGTTTGACGATGGGGCAAGAGTATTAAGAGCAAAAATAGATATGGCATCTCCTAATTTGCTCATGAGAGATCCTATCATCTATAGAATAAAGAAGGTCACACATCACAGGACTGGCGACCAATGGTGTATCTACCCGATGTACGATTTTGCACATGGACAGTCTGATGCCATCGAAGAGATTACTCATTCTCTGTGTTCGCTAGAGTTTAGACATCATCGAGATGTATACAACTGGCTTATCGAAAAACTAGGAATTTTTCCTTCAAGACAAATAGAGTTTGCGCGGATGAATGTGGCCTATATGATCACCAGTAAGAGAAGACTACTCAAGCTAATAGAAAGCAAAGTAGTCAATGGATGGGATGATCCTAGGATGTCTACGATCTCTGGAGTAAGAAGGAGAGGATATCCTGCGGCGGCGCTCAGAAACTTTGCTGATAAGGTAGGGATGGCTAAGCGGGATAATCTCATAGATATGAATTTGTTAGAATTCTGTGTAAGAGAAGAACTTAATAAAACCACTAAGCGAGTAATGGTAGTTATGGATCCGGTGAAGCTCATTGTAAGAAATTACCCAGCAGGGAAGACTGAAGAGATGATTGCTGTCAATAGTCCAGAAGATGAAACTTTAGGAACTAGAATTGTGCCTTTCACTAAAGAATTATACATCGAGCGCAATGACTTTATGGAAAATCCAACGAAGAAGTATTACAGATTGGCTCCAGGAAGAAATGTGAGACTTAAAAATGGCTATATCATCCAATGTGATGATTTTCAAAAAAACACAAATGGGGAGATAGAAGTGATTTATGCTAGCTATTATGCTAATAGTAAAAGTGGTGAAGATGAATCAGGGATCAAGACAAAAGGGGTATTACATTGGGTATCAGCTGAGCATGCAGTGCCTGTAGAGGTAAGACTCTATGATAGACTCTTTACTGATCCAACGCCAGATAAACATGAAGGAAAGGAATTCACAGATTTTATAAATGAGAATTCACTAACCGTAAATAATAAGGCACTTGCAGAGCCAAGCCTTAATGATGCTGTAGTAGGAGAACAATTTCAGTTTATGAGAAATGGATACTTCTGTGTAGATAAAGACTCGACTGGGGACAAAATAGTATTCAATAGAACAGTTACAATGAGAGATACATGGGCAAAGCTCCAAGAGAATAAATAGTGCATTATATTTGTAATCTAATACATGCAAAAAGGCAGAGTTATACTAAGTAAAGAGCAGTTTCAGCTTACCATCACTAGACTCTGTCATCAGTTAATTGAGAATTATCCTTCTTTCACAGATTGTTGTATCATCGGTATACAAGATAGGGGAGCCATCCTTTCTGATCGGATCATGAAAAATATGAAGAAGATCTTACCCCAGACTCATATTGATTATGGTAAACTTGATATCACGTTTTATCGAGATGATTTTAGAAGGCGTGAAACACCGCTAAAGGCCAGTAGCACGCATATGGACTTCATCATAGAAGATAAGCATGTCATACTAGTTGATGATGTGTTATATACGGGGCGGACAATACAAGCTGCACTGACAGCTTTGCAACAGTTTGGGAGGCCAGCCACGGTTGAGTTGTTAAGTCTAGTCGATCGCAGATTTAATAGAGCACTTCCTATACAATCTGATTATGTAGGAGTGACCGTTGACTCGATAGACGAAGCCTACGTAAAAGTAGAGTGGAAGCATTTAGATGGGGAAGACCAGATCCTTTTATTTTCTCAATCAGAAGATACTAAGTAGAAGAATGACATCAACAGAACTAAGTACAAATCATCTACTAGGGATCAAATACATTACTAAAGATGATATAGAGTTAATCTTTAAGAGGGCAGAGGAGTTTAAAGAAGTCATTAATCGCCCAATCAAAAAAGTGCCTTCTCTCAGAGATGTTACGATAGCCAATTTATTTTTTGAAAATTCTACTCGTACTAAATTATCCTTTGAGCTTGCAGAAAAGCGTTTATCTGCAGATGTAATTAATTTCTCTTCCTCCTCCTCCTCAGTCAAAAAAGGGGAGAGCTTACTTGATACAGTCAATAATATACTATCTATGAAAATAGATATGATTGTCATGAGACACCCTGAACCTGGTGCTCATTTTTTTCTATCTAAGCACATAGACGCTTCGATAGTCAATGCTGGAGATGGTACACATGAGCATCCTACTCAGGCCCTATTAGATGCTTACTCTATCAAGGAGAGGCTTGGTAAAGTAAAGGGACTTAAAGTTGTAATCGTTGGAGATATAAGGCACTCTCGTGTTGCCCTGAGTAATATTATGTGTCTTAAAAAATTAGAAGCTAAGGTAGCCGTTTGTGGTCCTCCTACCTTGATACCTAAGCACATTAAGTCACTAGGTGTTGATGTGTTTTATAATATCAAGGAAGCACTAGAGTGGGCAGACGTTGCGAATGTCTTAAGAATACAATTAGAACGACAAGACATAAAGTTTATACCATCAATCAGAGAATATCAACAATACTTTGGGATCAATAAGGATCTGATCCAGAGTCTTAACTCTGAAGTATTGATCCTGCACCCAGGCCCTATCAATCGAGGAGTAGAGCTTAGTAGTGATGTGGCTGATTCTGATGCGTCAATCATTCTAGATCAAGTAGAGAATGGTGTAGCTATAAGAATGTCTGTGTTGTACTTGTTAGCTGCTAAGCTTAAGATAAAAGCTTAAAGCTCACCTGCGGGAGTAATTTCTTTGTTAAAACTCTAAAAATCCTATCAAAACTGAAAATCTTAACCAAAGCATAACTGTTTAATACCTATATATTAAGTCTTTAATTTATACTCCAAAGGAAATGATGAGATTTTTACTGTTTACTTGCTTTTATCTGATTTTAGGAGTGCTTTCTGCACAAGACTCTGGTCACAACATATCATTTGAGCTTAAAAATTATGATTCTTCAGAACTGATTGTCGGTTATTATCTAGGTAAGCAAACACTTGTGCAAGATACTCTAAGGTCTGAAGCGTCTGATGGTAAGTTTACATTGTCTGGAGAAGAACCACTTAAGCATGGCGTATATCTAATGCTTACGCAACCTGAAGTGAAATTCATACAATTCCTTGTAGAAGAAGATCAAGATTTTACGATTAAGACTAACGCGGCTAACCTAGGAGAGGTTAAGTTCGAAGGATCAGCGGAGAATAAAAGATTTTATGACTACTTAGATTTCATAAAAGAAAATCGCACAGAAATTACAAAGCTTAACGAACAAAAATCACACCTTGATAGTCTGAATAAATCTGTCGAAGATGTAACAAAAAAGATTTCTAAGATTAATGCAAAAGTAAGGTCAAAACAAAAAGAAGTAGCAGAAAAAAACCCAAATTCTCTGATCACAATGCTGATCAATGCTAATAAGCAAATCGACATTCCAGAATATGAAGGGACAGAAGAAGAGGTTAAATTAAAGAAGTTTAAATATTATAAAGCTCACTATTTTGATTTTATCGCTCTTGATAGACCGGAGACATTGAGGACTCCATTCTTGCATGAGCGTATAACTTATTATTTTGAAAAGCTTACGCCAACACATCCCGACTCCATTAATAAATCTGTAGATATTATTCTTGCGAAAACTAAACCCGCTGAAGATACCTACAAGTATTATCTAAGTCATTTTTTAAATAAATATCATGGTTCTAAGGTAGTAGGTTATGATGCAGTCTACGTTCATTTAGCACTCAACTATTATGCTAAAGGAGAAGCATCATGGGTTGATGAAGAGAACCTTGAAAAAATTATCGATAAGGCTAAGCGCACTCAGCCGGTCCTGATCGGTAAACAAGCTCCAGACTTTACAGCTAAAGATAAAGATGGATTAGATCATACTTTAAGTAAGATCGACGCTGATTATAAAGTTTTAATGTTTTGGAAACCCGACTGTGGTCATTGCAAAAAGGCAATGCCACACGTAGTTGAGTTTCAAGATAAGTTTAAGAACAATGGAGTCAAAGTGATCTCCTTTTGTACTGATGGTCGGAAGAACATAAAGAAGTGCTGGGAAGGTGTCGAAGAGAAAGAAATGGGAAATCTATTAAACCTGGCAGATGAACAAGGCAGGTCTAGAGCCCAAGCTAAATTTTATGCTACCTCTACACCATATATTTATATCCTCGATCGCGCAGGTAAAATCTTGATGAAACGAATAGGTGCCGAGCAGTTAGAAGAAGTAATGGATGAGCTTATTAAAATCGATAAGGGAGAGAATGGTAGCGAGCAAGGGTAGACTAAATCATATTAATAATAGAATCAGTCTAGTTTTACACAAAATCTGTAAATCCTACTAGTTGTCTACCAAGACATTTAGAGAACACATTACAACTTTATTTAATATATAAATTGCTATATTTGAGTCGATAATCTAACGACTAAGACTCTTTATATGACAACTACAACCTCTATTGCCAAGGCAATACTACCAATCCTATGCATCTTATTATCATTTAATATTGCCGTAGCCATTGATGATTACGATGATAATTATGATTTTGCTTGTATAGAAGATATCAGCATAATGCGTATGGATTGCATGTTTGCCTTAGTTGGATCTTCTCCATGCTATGGTTCTTATCATATCATGTACGCACCGACAACATCAGATCCATATGTTTCTATCGGTAGTTATTCTTCAGGTACATTTTATACTATACAAAATGATGGCTGCTACAAACTCAAGAAGCACTGTGGTAATGTCTGTCATGAGTCTAATGTACTGGTCTATTCAGGCTGTACCTCCACCAAGTGTGATTTTACAGTCTCTTGTCCTCTTCCCTCAGTTATTGAGCATTGTTTTGATAAGGATGGACATGTTTCATTTGATGCATCAGATTGGGTCTCTGGTTGTTCACAAGTAGATTATACTTGGTCAACACCTATTGGCACTTTTAGTAGGGCTTATATTGGTGGATATCATGGATACGGTACTTATAAATTGACGGTGACTTGTCATGACCAGTCCTGTGCCTATGAGACCAGAGTAGTAGTATTTAAAATTACAAATAGTTGTGCGACGGCATCTTGTGATTTTGATGTAAAGTGGCCACTGGAGCCAGTCATAGACCACTGTTATGATACGGAAGGTAAAGTAACTATAGATGCTAAGCCATGGGTCAAAGGATGCCAAAATGCCACCTATAAGTGGATAACTCCTAAGGGTAGTTATCATGCTGATTGGATTAGTGGTGATTATGGTTATGGTACTTATAAGTTAGAAGTAACTTGTCATGATGCTTCTTGTTACAAAGAGAAAAAAACGTATTCATTCATTCTAAAAGATCACTGTACAAGACACTATTTTCAGATGTATTGTCCCGACGATGTGCGCGTAGATTGTGGTGCCGAGTTATGGAATTTAGAGGTCTATGGTGATGCCTATTACATTTATAATGGTAAGAAAGTATGGCTAAAGTCAGCTAAAGAGCATCATCACCTCAATGAGTGTAACAGAGGTTATATCACTAGGGAATGGCAAGTAAAAGATCATGTAGGTAAGTGGCATAAGTGTGAGCAAACTATCTATGTCGGACAAAATGCATACGGTGAGCCAAACATAAAATGGCCAAAAGGAGAAATAGTACTAGAAGGCTGCAATCCAGCATTTACACCAGATGATTTACCTTATGGCGCGCAGAAGCCATACTACGAAAATGATGGCTGCTCCAGGTTTGGCCACAATTATACAGATCAAGTATTTTACTTTAATAATACTTGTAAGAAGGTAGTACGAAAGTGGGTAGTCTATGATTGGTGTGTGTATGTACCGAATAGCGGCTCCTCTAAAGGAAAGTATACCTATCATCAAACAATCAAGATTGTCAATAGCGATGAGCCTATAATCAAGATGCCAGAAGATATGAAAGTATCATCCTACTCCTGCGAAAAAGGAAGAGTAGATATGGAGGACCTAGAGGTAATGGTACAGAGCTGTGGTGATAAATTTGATATCAGTCATGACTCTAGATATGCTGATAAGAGAGGAAGTAATGCTAGTGGTCATTATCCTATAGGAAAAACAACGGTGAGATACGAAGTCAAATATGGCTGTGGCTACACCAAAGAATATATGCAATATGTAACTGTAGAAAATGATAAAGCCCCGACTCCATATTGTATAGAGTCAATAGTTACTCCGCTGATGGGTGTAGATACAGATGGCGATGGTCAAGTAGATGATGGTATGGCCGAGATATGGGCAAAGGATTTTGATAGAGGCACTAAAGACCGCTGTGATAATGATGTGCAATTTTCTTTCTCCAAAGATAAAATCGAAATGGTTAAGTCATTTAGTTGTGATCAGTTAGGAGATAATGAAATAAAGATCTACGTATCTAATAGTTCTGGTAGCTCAGCATATTGTGTGGTTAACTTAACCATTCAAAATAATGCTGCTAATATACCAGACTGTGTAAGAGCAGATGAGGCGGATGATGATAGTGATTACGAAGAAGAAAATGAAAAAGATGATGCAACTGAAGATCAAGAAGAAGAGGAAGTAATCGATGAAGACAGAGAAGATACATCGATAGCAAGTATTTCAGGATCGGTTACTATGCATTACGGAATAGCAGTAGAAGATGTCAGTCTATTCTTGTATCAAGGTGCAGAAAATATACAAGAAGAAAAAGAAATGACGAATACAAGTTCATCTAGTAGAGGTAGATACGATTTCGCAGATTTAGAGATGTATAGGGAGTATATGGTCAGTCCACAAAAATTAAGTGAGGATAGTAGATTTGTGACTAGAGATGACTCAGATCGGCTTTATGATCATTTATCTGGACGAGATATTATCACTGATCCTTACATGCTGATAGCGGCAGATATTGATAGGTCTGGCGAGGTTGATTTCTTAGATCTATCAGAGACTATCAAGCTAGAAAATAAGTTGTGGAACGAAGACGCAGATTGGGTATTCATCAATGAAGGATATGAGTTTATAGATGAGTCATCTCCCTGGAGCGAAGATTATAATGCTAGTCATACTATCAACTCTTTGGACGATGCTGATCACGAAGCAAATTTCATAGCAATAAGATTGGGTGATTTGGTCGATAGTGGTAGCGAAAATGATTTACTTACAAGTAATATTAGTAGTAGAAATCGATCGACCAAAGTCTTAGTCAGTCCTAATCCATTTAGCTATAAGACGACTTTGAGTTTTAATCATGAAAAAACACAAACTGCTCAATTAGTAGTATATAAGATTAATGGTGAGAAAGTACTCGACAGGAATATTAGAATATCGAAGGGGAATAATGAGATAGATTTAAGTAATCAAGATTTGATAACTGCTGGGGTTTATATCTACAGTATTATCATAGATGATAATATCTTAAAAGGAAAACTCTTGAAATTGAATTAAGAATCTTTGATTTAAAAATATTGTAGAGGGTTGATGGGTATTACTTGTCAACCCTTTTTAGTAATCCTCTAAGGTCATTAGCTCATCCCAGTATTTAAACCTGGATTTGGCTTGTTCTAAGATTTTAATGACATCCATATCCATTTGGCATAGCTCATCAAGAAGGCGTTCGTCTTGACTTTTATGGCTGTAATTAAAAGCGAAATGAATTTCCTTTTGTGTAGAGGGGAGAAAGTAGTCTGTCTTTTCTGATAGCTTCATGAGAGATCTGCATAGGGCTATCCGAGGTTCAAATCGCTCTGGATAGATTGTCTTCGCATCAAAATATCTTCTAGAAGCTTCGAAATAATCATTGTTGTCCATATGGCTATCTCCTTGGCACATCATATCTTCAAATGATTTATCGATGAGCAATCTTTTTTTAGTTTTAGCGACTTTTTTTATCTCTATTTCTGCCGCTTTAGCGTAATTAGTTTTAGGAAGATGAAATGCCTCCGTATTGTTATAGTAAGTCTTCCCCATAAGTATAATACCAAATGCAAGTGTGAGCATTTTTACTATATCTCTGACTATGGTACTGTTATCCATCTATTACAATTTACTCAAATAATTAATGCTACTCTATAGACATTTAAAATAAATTTTACCTATTATTTCCATAAGTATCAATTTTGCTCAATCTAGTTATGATATTGTTGTAAGCACTGATTTTGAGAGCAATGTTGTGACGGGTAGTATCGAGAAGTTGATAGCTGAAATTAGAAGTGGTAAACCAGTTAGAGTAGGTTACCAATTAGATTTTAATAATGATAAAGAGCCAGATTTTGATCATTGGGTCGATGCAGAGTTTATAACCATATTTAACGGTCATGTTTTTACCCAAATAGAAAGTATCTATAGGCAGATTCCTAGGCCAGAGATACCACAGATTGATATTATTCCTGTAGACGATAAGTGGACAGCCATATTAGGAACAAACAGTAAACTTCTTAATAGATTTATACTTGGCCTTTTTGATTATGACATAGATGAAACTGGAAATCCTATCGTTACCAAAGAAGTCGAAAAAGCTTTAAAGCAAAGAGAAGTTAGGACATGGCAAGTAGCTACATTTTGGAGTGTACCTAATTAGATGTTTTGTCAGTTTTCAAAATAGAGTAACTCTTCTCCATCTTCTTCAAGTCGGATCTTTTTTCTCTTTTTTAGACCTAAATTATTTAAGGTATTGATAGAGCGAGTATTATGTTCAACTGTTATTCCACACACTTTAGAAATGAGCAATGTCTTTTTAGCATGCGCTAAGATGGCTATTGCTGCTTCGTACACATACCCATTACCAGCATATTCATCTAGTAGTGCGAATCCGATATCTGGATAATCAAAAGTACCTCGATCAATCAAACCACATGTTCCGATAGGTATCTCAGATCGTTTTAACCTTACACAGAATAAGCCTATGCCTTTAGGGTAGTCCTTGGCATAATTTTTTTTTATGTAGTTAGCTGCTTGGACTTTAGTTTTAATTTTCCTATCTCCTATGTATTTTATCCAGCTGCTACTATTTAGCAATTCGAACATAAAGGCCGCATCATCCTTATTAAGTCGCGAAAGAATTAGCCGCTTAGTCTCGAGAATAGTTACATAGTTACTCATGATTATTTGCTAGTTGATCGTATGTTAGGATCTCGAGCTCCTGGAGGACAATTAGTCCTTAAGTAGTTAGTAAACAAAGTGCTAAGGTGTGCTCTAGTACCTTCACCTTCATAGATGCCATGTGCTCGGTTAGGGTAGGGCATAAAGGTAAATTGCTTTCCATGCTTGATTAGTTCATTCACAAGTAACTCTGCATTTTGATAGTGCACATTATCATCAGCTGTACCATGAATATATAGCAAGTTGCCTTCTAGATTCTTAGCGTAGGTAATAGGCGATCCTTTGACGAAGTCTTCTTTATTTTCTTGAGGTATACCCATATATCTTTCCTGGTAGATGTTATCATAGGTAAGTTGATTTGCAACTGCTGCTACTGATATACCAGTTTGGTAGAGGTCCGGATATTGGAACAAGAGATTAAGCGTTGCGGATCCACCACCGCTCCATCCATGCACTGCGATTCGCTCCTCATCTATAAAGCTATGTTGCTTTAGTAACGCTTTAAGACCAAGCGCTTGGTCCTTGATATTGATGAGGCCTATCTTACGATAGATAGACTTTCGCCATTTTCTTCCTTTAGGAGCTGGAGTGCCTCTGTTGTCCAAAGAGATATAAATGTATTCATCTTGAGCTAAGTTGCCAGTATATAGTCCAGTAGAGCCCACACCCCATCTGTTTTTAACAGTTGCTCCTGCTGGCTCAGAGTAGACATAAAATAGGGTAGGATACTTTTTGGTCTTATCAAAATTATCGGGATAGGCCATGTATCCATCCATAGTTACACCTTCCTCAGTAGTCACTTGAAAAAATTCAACGTTTGAGCTATTTGAAGCTTGGGGATTGTATTTTTTTGCAATGCTATTTATATCTGATGATGCATTATGAGATGGCAAGCTTACCCATTCTCTCATCGGCTGGGTGAAGTAATTTGAGAATCTATGCCTAGCATGTTTGCCATTTGGTGATATAAGATAGGAGTGGGTGCCGTCTTGATTTTCGGGTGTTATTCTTTCTGCTTTCCCTTGACCATTAATATTACTTCTATAGAGGTAACTCTCTGTAGCATTTTTAGGGGAGGCAGTATAGTAGACATAGCCTGATATTTCATCTATAGCCAGTGGATCGATTACATCAAATTCTCCTTTCGTTATGAGCACTTCATTTTTACCACTTCTAGGTACGCGATAAAGATGTCTCCATCCATCCTTCTCTGTAACCCAGAGGAATGATGCGCCATCTTTTAACCAGTACCAGCCATTGTCATTGTCCCACTGGCTTCTTACGCTTATCCAAGCATCATCTGATTCTTGATAGAATACTCTAGTAAGGCCACTCTTCGCATCAGCGTACATGAGCTTACTTTGATTTTGTTTTCTGTTAAGTTGTTGGAATATTAGTTCTTTACTATTTCCAGCCCATTCCATTCTAGGAATATAGTTTTGTCTCTCGTCTCCAGGTATACGTACCCAAGTTGTCTTGGCAGATTTTATATCTACAACACCCAGCCGACAAGCAGCGGGTGTCTCACCGACTTTAGGATATTCTACTGGGATTGTGTAAGAATAAATAGAATCGGTTGTATTAATCATATAGAAGTCTCTGATATCATTAGCATCTATCTGCCAATAGGCGATCTTCCGACTATCCGGACTCCACCTAAATCCATCTCTACAATCAAACTCTTCCTCATATGCCCAGTCAAATGTTCCGTTGATCAGCTTTGGCAGTCCTTTACTATCCGTAAGTTTTTTAATTTCTTTTGTGTCTAGATTTTCTACGTATACATTGTTGTTGCTTACATATGCAGCGTGATTGCCATCTGGAGAGATTTTAGCAAACATTAGAGAAGCAGCATCTAGGCTTGATCCTAACTGGTGCAGTTGGTTGTTGTTTCTGTTTAGGATCCAATAATCACCTCTAGTCTCATACCTCCATACCCTTTGGGAGTTTGTAAATAATAGGACTTTGGATTGGTTTTTAGAAAGTGCAAAATCTTTAACTTCCAAACTAGTGCCATCGCGTTTTTTCAAAAGATCAGTACCGATAAATACGGACTCAGTTTGAGTGTTGAGATCATATAATGAGATCTGATTATTTGCAATAGAGTAATAGCCATTGCCATCAGCAGTCCAATGCGTTTTTCTACCTGGCTGAGCAAGTAAAGAGATTCCTACAAAAAGGAAACTTGTAATTATTATAATTCTATTTTTCATTTGTGTTATCATTCTTTGTGAATGTAAAAATTTCTTCTGTTGTAGTACCATTATCATTTTTGAAGGCTACATAGATGTCGAGATGATTAGCATCTTTTCTGACAGCCGTAAGACCACTGAAATAAAGTGTGTTATTCTCTTTTTTAATATATCTAAATTCAATAGCATCATCTTTTTCTTCCCAGCCTTTAAACTCTGGCGAAAAGTGTTTCACCTTCATGAGGTAAGAAAGAGAGTCTTTCAATATGGTCATATATTCAGTAAAGATAAGTTCTCCATTTTCTTCCATTCTAAATACACCATGCATCTGCTCCGCTCTTGCCGGCATCCATAACTCATCTACTTGACCGCCCAATCCAGTTCCAGACCAGTCTCCTTCTAATATGCTAAAATCTGAGATAGTTGCGATTTCACTTTTGCCGTTATTTAATTTATAAACATGCTCTGTTATCTTTTCTTGAGCTTGACAATTGCCCATAACAGCACAGATAATGATAAAGGATATTATTCTGCTCATGTTTTTAAATCAAGTTAGATAGTTTTTTAAGATCATTCCAAACGTATCGATAGGTATCACCTGATGTATTATCAGGTGTCTTCCATGTCACTGTATCATGACGAATACCACCAACACTTTCATAAAATTGGATAGCATTTTCGTTTCCAGTTAAGACCCACAGATACATACTTATTTGATTATGCTGCAATGCAAGATCAGCACTTTTTTTCATGAGTACTTTTCCTATTCCTTGACGCATATAATTAGGGTGTACATGTAAGTTGTCGAGCAAAGCACCATATGTTACATTTGCATCTAGGAAGACACATAGAAGACCGATTAATAGATTATCGCTCTCTACCACTGTAACTAATTGCTTGTCATTCGGTTCTTCAAATCGTTTTTTCCAAACACTTTTTCGTTCATCGACTACCTGATTGTCTAGATAATCATCTGTCATGCTACCACGATAATGTAATTGCCAACTCCTTGCATGTAGTAGTGCAATGTTTTCCCAATCACTGCTAATTGCCTCTCTATAAGATATCATCTTATTGATTTATCTATTTTGTTTGATTTATTTGTTAGCTTTCTTTTGCAATAATCATTAGAGATGTTACATAAAGTTAGACGCTTAGTTTTATTTATAGTCTGTGGTCTTCTGGGTATTAGTGTGCTTGCTCAGCCCCGTCAAGATAAGGTATTCTCTCAATATGCAAAGACTTCGATACCTCTATTAAGAGAGTTCCTTGCTATACCTAATGATGCTCATATGCCCAATGATATCGAGCAAAATGTTAAATGGTGTGAAGAAAATTTTAAGCAACATAATTTTATAACCAAGCGATTAATTACTTCGACAGTTCCATTGTTGCTAGCGGAGCGGAAGTGTGGCATCCCAGATGCTAAGACTGTTTTGGTCTATCTGCAAGTAGATGGACAACCAGTTGATCCAGCTCATTGGTTTCAAAAGGATCCTTATCAAGCTGTATTAAAACAAAAAGCTCTAGATGGTGGGTGGGAAGATATAGATTGGTCTAGTATTGAAAAGGATAAATTAGATCCAGAATGGAGAATATTCGCTAGATCAACTTCGGATTCTAAAGGGGCAGTGATAATGTTTTTAACTGCACTGAAGAAGATGGCTGATGACGGAAGGCAAACCAACTTTGATCTTAAAGTGATTATGGATTTTGAGGAAGAGCTAGGGTCACCTAATCTCCCCAAAGCCGTAAAACAATACAAAGATGATTTAGAAGCTGACATGCTTATAATATTTGATGGACCTAGACATATAACTAATCAACCAACTTTAACCTTTGGAGCAAGAGGGATCTCTACCGTTACACTAAAAGTATTTGGACCATATTTCCCTCAGCATAGTGGGCATTATGGAAACTACATTCCTAACCCTGCATTAAGATTATCACAATTATTGAGTAGTATGAAAGATCGAGAAGGTAGAGTAACTATACAAGGTTTCTATGATGGTATAAGTATTTCTGATGAAGTGAAGGAAGTCCTAAAATCAGTGCCTGATGATGAGAAAATGATTAACCTAAAAATGGGCATAGCATCAGGCGATAGTGTGGCGAACACTTATCAAGAAAGTCTTCAGTATCCGTCACTTAATGTGAGAGGGATGTTATCTGGCTGGGTAGGGGGTGAGTCGCGGACAATTGTGCCTGCACATGCTACCGCTGAGATAGATATAAGGTTAGTAATAGAAAGCGATCCTGATAGGTTGATCAATCTTATCAAAGACCATATAGTCAATCAAGGTTACCTACTAACGGATAATAAACCTACAGCGACAGAGCGTGCAAAGCATAGTCGCATTTGTCAATTTTCATCTGAGACTTCATATTTAGCTTATAGAACTGCCTTTGATTCTGAAGTAGGCGTTTGGTTAGATAGAGGGCTGCAAAGGGCCTTTGATCAAGCACCAATTAAGCAAAGGACCTCGGGTGGTAGTATCCCTATATCACCATTTGTAAATGAATTAGGAATTCCAGCAGTCACAGTACCAACGGTTAATAGAGATAACAATCAACATAGTCCAAACGAGAATATTAGACTAGGTAATTACATAGATGGGATCAAAACTATATTCTATGTATTAACGGAACCCTTGGAGTAAAGATCTATTTTCTAATTTTCTAATAATCAATTACTACTAGCAATAATATACTCCCAAGGCTTCAATGGAATTTTATCACCATCATGATAATGCACACTTTTACCTGTGAATATATCTTTTACCTTGTCGATGTGAGATATAACATTAAACTCAACAGGCTTGTCTGATAAGTTAATCATGACTACTACCTTATCTCCATCTTTTTCCCTTTGGAATCCAATAATATTTTCTGACTCACCTATGAATTGCACCTTGCCACCGTATTCACCATTCCACAATGCTTTGTTGCGATTTTTGAGATCATTAAGCTGAGTATAAAAATCTGCATAACTATAATCTTTAAACCCTATCGGATCTTTGACGAAGAATTCTAATCTTTTCTTAAGTGGCTCTTCTTGTCCACTATAGATCAGAGGCATCCCTTCAAAAGTTTGTACTAATGCTGCAAAAGCTTTATGACCATTACCCATTCTTTCAAACTCGGTACCTGCCCATGAGTTTTCATCGTGATTAGAGGTAAAGTTCATGTGCATCCCTTTGTTATATTTTTCATCGTTTTCTGCTTTCCATGCATATATGTCATTAACATTTTTTTCTCCTTTTGCAATATCATTCATTAGATGGTGAAAACTCCATCCATAGTCCATGTGGAAGTTTTGGTTATTTCTATGATTTGGAACTTCACCTTCTGATAGCATAAAGATCTTAGAGTTAGTAAATAATGCATCAGAGCATTCGTCCCAAAAATCATCAGGCACACCGTGTGCAACATCCATTCTAAATCCATCTAAATTTCTTTCATTAACCCACCAAAGGAGGCAATTGATCATCTCTTCACGCATCTCCTTGTTATCATAATTAAGATCAGCTACATCAGTCCAGCCCCAAGACTTACCTGTATTATAGTCTATGGGATCTATTATGTTTCCATCTTTGTCTTGGGTATACCACTCAGGGTGCTCAGTAATCCAAGGATTGTCCCAGCCAGTATGATTAGGTACCCAATCTATGATGATTTTCATGCCAGCATCATGTATAGTTTTCACCATCAGATCAAATTCTGCCATAGTTCCATACTCAGGATTGACACCTTTATAATCTGCCACTGCGTAAGGGCTACCCAGTTCTCCTTTTCGATTTTTGACTGAGATAGGATTTATGGGCATAAACCATAATATATCAACACCCATTTTTGATAATCGATCAATATGGGGTATGAATGCATTAAAGGTCCCTTCAGTAGTATACTGTCTTAGGTTTACCTCATAGATCGTTGCATTTTTTGCATAGTCGGGTAACTCTTTGTCTATGCCTGAAGTAATTGATTTTTCCTTATCTGATTTACCTGAGGTCTCTGGCTTTTCTTGTTTGCAGGAGAGAAGCGCTAAGAAACAAAAGAAAAAAAGAGTTGTTATTCTCATGGGTTAGGGTTTTTAATTTGAAGTTGGTAACGATTGCTAGTTGATTATTTAAAGATTACTATCAATGGCTAATTCTGAATTGGGTTTTATGCAATAATGATTTTCGTCAATGATTAAATTAATTTCTTGCGCAGCTATATTCTTTATTTTGGTTGTATGCTTATCCTTGAATATATCTAACAAATGATCTCTAAAATTTATTTTAAACGAATAGGATGACCATTTACTTGGTAAGTGTGGTGAAAAACTAATTGTTCCATTTTTTACTCTCATCCCTGCAAAACCTTTCACTATCGACATCCAAGTACCCGCCATACTTGTAATGTGCAAGCCATCATCCGTATCATTGTTGTAATCATCTATATCAAGTCTAGCTGTCCTCAAGTACATTTCATAAGCTTTCTCATGTTTGCCGATTACACAAGCTAAGATAGAGTGTACACAAGGAGATAGGGAAGACTCATGTACGGTAAGTGGCTCATAAAATTCAAAATTGCTTGTAATGCTTTCCTTACTAAACCGATCTTCTAAGAAGTACATCCCTTGCAATACATCAGCTTGCTTAATAAAACACGATCTAAGGATCCTATCCCACGACCAGTGTTGATGTATTGGAGTTTCTGCATCAGGAATACTAGTGACAGGAGTTATTTCTTTGTCTAAAAACCCATCTTGCTGTAGTTTGACTCCTAACTCTTTGTTATTTGGTAGATAAATTAGTTTCCTTATATCATGCCACTTATCTATTTCACTTGTATCAAATTTTGTCTTTGCTTTTAATTTTTCCCAGGCTGGACTATTCTTACTAACCGTCTCGATACATTCTATACAATACTCTAAGCACCAAGTAGCCATCACATTAGTATACCAATTGTTGTTGACGTTGTTTTCATATTCGTTAGGTCCGGTGACTCCCAGGATTACATATTTTTCTTTTGCTTTAGACCAGTTTACTCGTTGCGCCCAGAATCTAGCTATAGCTATAAGTACTTCTAGCCCTCCTTCATAGAGGTAGCTATTATCTCCTGTATATCTGATATAGTCATAGATAGCGTAAGCAATGGCAGCATTACGATGAATCTCCTCAAAAGTTATTTCCCATTCATTGTGGCACTCCTCACCATTGATCGTGACCATAGGGTAGAGGGCTGCACCATTTTCAAATCCTAGTTTAGTCGCATTTTCGATCGCTTTTTCTAAGTGCTTATATCTGTAGACTAGGAGGTTTTTGCTTACTTCACTAGGCGAAGTACCTAAGTAAAATGGGATGCAATATGCTTCGGTATCCCAGTATGTACTCCCACCATACTTTTCTCCTGTAAACCCCTTAGGGCCTATATTAAGTTCTGGATTTTCTCCAGAGTAGGTTTGATTAAGATGAAAGATATTAAACCTGATTCCTTGCTGGGCGGCAACATCTCCGTTAATTTCTATATCGCAGTGTTCCCATTTTTTTTGCCATGATGAGATATGTTCCCTCAGGCATTTATCAAATCCTTGATGGACATTTAGTCTCATTAAGTCCGTTGACAGTTGTTCTAGATTAGCTTGATGGTGATGAAATGATGTAGTAATCGCAGCAAATTTTTGTATAGTTACGATTTGATTTTTTATTAGTTTTACATCGACCTCTTTAGCGATATAGTTTTCCCTTTCGATGCTTTTGCTATTGCCTAGCATCTCTCCTCCAGTAATAGTAAACTGATAAGAAGCACAAACTTTAAAATCTGTCTTTTTGGTTTTGGCTATGATATAGCCTCCATCAGCAGTTATGTTTTTTTCTGATTCAGTCCAGAATTTTTCATCATAATTTGAGTCTTCATTTTTGACATCAAAATCTAAGTATGGTCTTATCTTAAGGTCTAAGTCCGTATTGATTGCTTGGATCGAGTACTCACTACAACCTAATTCCTTACAAGCATAGCTACAGAATCTTCTTGCACTTATCTTAATAAGTTCTCCTTTAGGAAGTTCTAGTTCTGTTACTCTTGATAAGGTTCCCAATTGCATATCAAGCGTCCTCTCAAAGGAAATGACTTTACAAGTAGCTAAGTCAAGACGTTGCTTGTTGATCATAATATCGATCCCTATCCAATTCACCGCATTGAGGACTTTAGCGAAGTATTCAGGGTAACCATTTTTCCACCAACCGACACGTGTTTTATCTGGGTAGTATATGCCCGAGATATAATTTCCAGGAAGGGTATCTCCGCTATAATATTCTTCAAAATTACCTCGCTGTCCAAAAAATCCATTTCCTAGACTGCAGAGGCTTTCAGTAATTCTATTATACTCTGGGAAAAATTGATCCTCAATAATTTTCCAAGGATCTTTAACAATGTATTCCTTCATGAAAATCTATACTGCTAACTCAGTCATACTACGTACCAGGTCATCAACCGTGTAGTTCTTAAAAGTTTTAATGTTGATATCTGCTGCTTGGAGTGATTTGGGATCACCTACACCTACAACAGTACATCCAGCGGCGTGGGCAGCAGCAATCCCTTTCTGAGCATCTTCAAATATTACAATTTGCTTAGGATCTATCTTTAAAAGGTAAGCTCCTTTGATAAATACTTCGGGGTCAGGTTTGCTTTTCTGGACATCAGTGCCATCTACTATCGCATGAAAATATTTTGTTAAGTCTAGCCTGTCTATTAATCCTCGAGCATTTTTAGATGCAGATCCTAGAGCGGTTTTAATTGACCTTTTATTTAACTCTATTAAAAAGTCTTCTACACCTGGGAGGGTGTCCTTGTTGCCTAGCTTATCTACGTATTCTAGGTAGTAATCGTTTTTTGATTTAAGACACTTTATTTTTTCTTTCTGTGGCAGGGTATAGTTGCCTAACTTTAGCACGATCTCAAGTGAGTCTGCTCGACTTATGCCTTTTAGCTGTTCGTTGTCCTCTTCGTTTAGCTCAAAGCCTAGATTACGAGCAAGTTTATTCCATGACATGAAATGATATCTAGCCGTGTCTACGATAACTCCGTCCAAATCAAAAATACACCCTTCGAATAGAGTTTTTTCCATTTAAAATATTTCTCTTATTTATCACAATTTAGTCAATTTATCCAATAGACATTATCTCATTGATTAACTGAGGGCGGTGTACGTAATGTTCTTTTATTTGAGCAAAAAGTTTTGACCGTAGTTTGTAATCGGTAACGTTTTCGATGTGATTTAGTAGTGTCCTTATCTTAGATGCTGCAGCACTTCCTACATGATTATCTAAGACATCACATGATTTTGTAAAGTATGATTTGATTACTCTGTCTGGATACATTTTAATAATCTCTTTGTCCACAGCCATTGATGTATCTAAGTCTGGTACTGATTCAAAGACATCAATCAGGCTCTCATGGTCCTCGGTTTCAAATAGCAGCTTGGCTTTGAGATAATCACGATCAATAGGATTATCGATTGCTTCAATTCTTTTGAGATAATTCTTTTTAAGTTTTGCCCACTTATTACCCATTATATCTTGCAACCTTTTAAGATACTTAGGATTCTTATAACTAATATAATATTCGAATATTAAGTCTGTATAGGCTGAAGTGTTTTCAGATAAGCTATATGCATGGATCAGTTTTTCTTTAATAAATCTAGACACATTTCTATTTGACTTAATGATTTCTTCTAGAACATGTATGGCTGGCTCGATTGCTTCAATATTTATTAAAAGATCGATTACTTTATTTTGATACTCTAGGGGGTATTTGAGAAATAGTTCACTGTTGTAATTGTCATCACTCCATTCCATTCTTAATAAAAAGGCATCTATAAACACGCTGCTATTCAAATCAATATTTAGCTGTTCCTTCTTTGCCTTTGCTGCTTCATTGATTAGCTTGTATTCTTTGTCTTCTTTTTTATGAGTATATAGTATCTCGAAGATGTTGAGGTTGTTATCCAGTATCTTGTAATAAGATTTTTGTGCTAGGTCTATTGAAAATCCATACAGCTTTTCTCTCAGTTCTGGAGCAAGTGGACAATAAAATAATTCATCTAAAAAAGTATGAATTTGAACAATCAACTGCATGATCTTCTCCGACTCTTTCTTTGAGTTATGATGGATATAGCATCCTTTGTTTAAGATGGCTTTGAGGATGAAAAAACCCTCAGTGTATTGTTGTAGTGAGACGGCATCTTCATATTGCTGTATCAGTTCTTGAGTTACATACTCAAAGTTGCGGAGTTCTGCACTTCCTATTTTTTGATCTTTGATTCTGATAGGCCCGATAATGCTATCCAAGATGGATTTGTAGACGCTCTCATTGTTCTGGTTAATCATTTTTCGGGCGAATCGTGCTTTAAGAGACGCTGCAAATTTTTTGTCATTCGACGCATAGTTGCGAACAAACTCTTTTAATTCAGTCTCAGATAAGTTGGTTATAAAGTCTGTTATCCTGACTCCACTTTTTTTATAGGATCTTTTTGATTTACTTTTTTGTTTTTTAAGCTTAGCTTGCTTTTCTAACTCTATTAGATTTCTTAATTCATAGAAGCAGGCAAAGATGTGTTGACATGCTTTTGATGTCCTATAGATAGGGCAGGAGCACTCTGTTTTTGATATTGTTGATTCTGATGATTTTATTTGTACTTCATAGATCTCTTCATCTTCTATTTTGAAGGTGTAATTTGATTTACCCGTTTTGGCCTGTTCTTTTATATTCCCGTTAGTATACAGGTCTTCTGCTAGCAGGGCGTATTCTGCTGGTACGGCAGTTTCAAAAAATTCAATTTTGAAAGAAACGGTATTAATAATCGGATATTTACGTTAATTTATAGATAACCTTCAATATACAACATACCTAGCCAAAAAGGATAATTAATGTTATGAGAACACTTTACTTAATACGTCACGCTAAATCATCATGGAGTGATATGTCTTTAGATGACTTTGATCGTCCGCTCAATAAGAGAGGTAAAAGAGATGCACCTATAATGGCACAATGGCTTAAAGATAAAATCAACAATCTAGATACAATTGTATCTAGTTCTGCTAAACGTGCAAAACTAACGGCTAAGCAATTTGCTAAAACATTTGATATTACGCCAGAATATCATAATTCTCTTTATCATGCAGGATCAGAAGAAATATTGAGTAGTATCTATGGGGTAGCAGATAGCAGTGAGAGTGTAGCTATATTTGGGCATAATCCAGGATTCACCTACTTTGCAAATCAATTTGCTAATAAGAATAATTATATAGATAATCTGCCTACGTGTGGCATAGTGGCCATAGAATCTACTGCAAGAGTATGGTCTGAATTCAGTGATCAAAACTCTGAGGTTGAGTTTATTATGTATCCAAAGAAATTAGCTTGAAGATCAAACACCTTACCTATATTTTGTTCTTGTTAGGAGTTATAAGTTGTAGTGAGGAGAAACATCCCCTTCTAAAAGATGATGATAAGGCGCTAGCTTTGTTGATAGATTTGAATATTGCTAACATCGCAAAAAACAAATATCCAACTACGATGCGAGACAGCGTTAACCAAGACTATAAGAAACAGATTTGTGAGTTGCACGATCTGCAAGAAGAAGAACTAGACACGATGCTTTGGATGATGCAGGCTGATTTTGATAGGTATAATAAGCTATATACGATGCTTGTAGATACTCTCAAAAAAATAGAAACAAATCTTGGAGATAATAAACGTAGTCCACGGGTACCATATCAAAAAGAGAGAGACTCTATAATGCTAAACAGGAAAAGGTAACTATGTTTAAAAATCTAACCATAAATAAGATTGCTTTGATAGCTGCAATGCTTGTCGGTTTGATAAATGCTTTATACTTTTTTGTACTAAGAGATTATTTAGGGGTTGTGGTAACTCCTGCTTACAGTCTGATAGTCTTATTGTTACTAGTACTAATCAGTTTCGTTGTTATCAAGTCTCTTTTAAGCCGATTTGTATTTAAAAATATACAGTTGATTTATAAGATGATTAGAAGTACAAGACAGTTCGATAATAGTAGTGTAAAAGGTCTTAGATCAGAAGGATTTAATCTTAAAGATCTTGATGATGAAGTATTTCAGTGGGCTGAGCGAACTAAGAATGAGATTACAGATTTAAAAGAATTAGAATCTTATCGCCGAAATTATTTAGGTAATGTATCTCATGAGCTCAAGACGCCTATCTTCTCTATACTAGGATATCTACATACGTTGCTCGAAGGTGGTCTACACGATGAGAAAATAAATATGCGCTATCTTAAAAAAGCGGCTGAAAACGCGATGAGACTTGAGAATATAGTCAAGGACTTAGAAGCAGTAAATAGACTTGAGTCTGATGCTTCACTTGATCTTACTAAGTTTGATGTTGTCGCATTAGCGGAGATTTTGTTTCAAGAGTTAGAGCTTTACTCATCAGCAAGAGACATTAGTTTTAAGTTGGCAGAGGAAGCTAGAGTCTCTTACATGGTACTGGCAGACAAAAATAAAATTAGACAAGTACTAACTAATCTACTCACCAACTCAGTACGATACTCCGAAGAGGGCGATGAAGTTACAGTTAGCTTTCATGATATTCAAGACTCCATATTGATAGAGGTTAGGGATAATGGTATAGGGATTGAAGAGAAGCACCTTAAACACTTGTTTGATAGATTCTATAGAGTAGATCCAGGGAGGTCAAGGAAATTTGGTGGATCGGGACTTGGCCTGTCTATAGTCAAGCATATCATAGAGGTACATAACCAAACTATTAATGTGAGATCGACAAAAGGTGTGGGATCTACTTTTGCATTTACTTTAGATAAAGCAAAGTAATCACTTTAAATTCTGGACAAGCAAAGCTGCATTTTGATTTTCCTTACCCGCATCGGCATTAATAGATGTCAATGCATCTCCACCATCTATTTTAATACGATCAAGCTCAAACTGTATTTCCTCTTTTACAATATTAAACTTAGGTAGTTCTTCCTCTTTCATTGGGTCAGGCGGAGGGAAGTTTTCTCTGAGGTGATCTATTTGTCTACCATTTTTCCAAAATCTAAAACACACATGAGGTCCAGTAGCTAGACCTGTAGAACCTACATAACCTATCGTTTGTCCTTGACTTACCTTAACACCTCTCTTAATACCTTTAGCGAATCTACTCATATGCAAGTACTGTGTTTGGTAAATATTGTCATGTCTCATTTTCACATATTTACCATTGCCTCTGGTGTAACTTGCGATTTCTATAACACCATTACCTACAGCTCTTATAGGAGTACCATAAGCTGCAGCATAGTCTGTTCCTAAGTGCGCTTTTCTTCTTTTTAGGATTGGGTGAAAACGATTTTTGTTAAACCTTGAAGAAATACGACTCGCTTTTACCGGAGTTTTTAGAAAGCCTTTTTTAGTAGGTCTTCCTTCTAAATCGTAGAACCCTTTATACCCTTCATTCTCATAATAAACCGCATAGTGAGGTTTTTCATTCTCATAGTAGGCTCCAAATACTCGACCGATTCCAGCAGGTTCATCATCTATGTATTTTTCTTCGTAGATAAGCTTAAACTGATCACCAGCTTGCACTGCATAGAAGTTTACGGACCATGAGAGGGCATCTTCCATTTTGTCGACTAGTAAATCTCTAAATATGTCATTTTCTAGTGCATTCCATAGGGAGCTCTCTACAATACCAGAAGTAGTCTTAATTTTTGTGACTACTTCTTTTTCTATTATTTCAACATTTACAGAGTCTGTCAGATCATATTTTACATAGCTAAACTTATTTGGCTCATATATGACGCAGTGAGCATTTTCACATTCATCAGACTTTACAAGGACTAGGTCCTTACCAGCTCTTAACTTGGTTACGCTAAAGACATCTCTTGCTTTTTGCTCAAGGGTGTGGATAAGATCAAAACCTATTCCGTGATCAGATAGAATATTAGCGATAAATTGATTCTTTTTGATAGGAACTTTCTCAAAATGATTAGCACTTACATCAAACCCATATTTGTAAATTTTGGGTGGCTCTACTTCGGTAGTAGATTCAGATGCTTGTTTTGAGTTATCTGACTTAGAGTCACTCTGAAGGCAAGAGCCTATCAGAAAAAGTGAAACTAAAAAACCTAGAAGTATTTCTAGATTATACTTAGACGATTTTCTATGTTTTTCATTGTCTCCTATCACATCGACCCCTTTTAAATCTTAGATGGTAGTTTCCGACGATATAATCTTTGTCCGAAATAGTTATATAATTGGCAAAATTAAGATAAAGAAAATTCTTTAACACTTAATTTATAACCAAATATACAGCCATATTAGTGGTTATATTAGTATTTATAAATATATAACATTATGCTACTATTTAAATAAAGCGTTTTTAATAATTTATATATCATAAATAATTTTTAAGAGAAGAAAAAAAATATGATCTCTATCAAATGTGGAGGACGTTTACTGTATTCTGAGGTACCAATAGTCATGGGCGTAATTAATATTACTCCTGATTCTTTTTATGCAGGTAGCAGATTTTTGGAGTTTGACAAGGTTGAGACCAGGGTCGAGCAGATGCTAGAGCAAGGTGCGACTATAATCGATGTCGGAGCAATGTCTACTAGGCCAGGTGCAGCTGTGATAGATCCCAAAGAAGAGCTATCTAGACTCTTGGAGCCAATTAAGCTGATAAGGAAACGTTTCCCTAATACATTTATCTCCTTAGATACCGTAAGTGGATATGTAGCATCAGCTTGTCTAGAGGAGGGTGTAGATATGATCAATGATATCTCTGGTGGCAGTATAGATGAAAGTTTGCTAGATGTTGTCGCTAAGCACAAGGCACCCTATATCCTTATGCACATGCTAGGTACCCCTGAGATGATGCAACAATCACCAGATTACGAAGATGTGGTCATAGAGGTACTCAGTTACTTAAAACTAAAATTACACCTGCTTAGACAAAAAGGAATATCAGAGGTAGTTATAGATCCTGGGTTTGGATTTGGTAAAACCTTAGAACATAACTATCGATTACTGAAAAACTTAGAGGTCCTCAACATATTAGATTGTCCAATACTTGTGGGGATGTCCAGGAAAAAGATGGTGCAATCGGTCATTGATAGTGACGCTGAGAATGCGTTAAATGGGACTACTGCGGTCAACATGTTAGCGCTAACCAATGGTGCCAATATCCTTAGAGTACATGATGTCAGAGAAGCAGCAGAAACCATCGCTATTTACACTCAATATTTAGATAGCTAATAATTTGAAAATCAAGACTTTAATTAATTGTTAAACAGGGTTTTATTGGAGTATTTTTGCGGCTTACGTGTGGTAATAATCATATCTTAGAAGTTACTAAGAAGGCTTGGAAAATAACGAAAACATACAAAAAAAGCGAAAGTCTATAGTTGCTATACTATTTAAGACCATTGTTTACTTGTTTGTTGCAATATTGATTTTGTTTATCGTCTTAGCACTATTACTCCAGTTGCCTTCTTTTCAAAACTGGACGATAAAAAAAGTTACAAACAGTCTCAACAAAAAGATAGATGGACACGTAGATATCGGTAGAGTAAATCTAGCCTTAATGGATGGTATCGTGCTAGAGGATATCTATGTCGTAGATAATGAGCAAGACACCATTGTTAGCTCTGAGCTTATATCCGCATCTTTTAATAAGTCACTCTTTTCTATGTATACTGAAGGGATTGATCTCAATGATTTCATTCTTAGAAACGCACGATTAAACCTTGTTAGAAAAGTTGGAGAAGAAGACTTTAATCTGATTAAATTATTAAAACCTCTCCTAGGGGGTGGTCAGAAAAATAAGAACAAAGACAGTCCATTAAACTTATCCCTAGAAACCCTTAGTCTAGAAGGGGTAGATGTAACCATAATCGATGAGAAGAATCGGAGTAATCAGTACTACTATATCAAAGAAGGTTATATCACAATTAATGAGTTAGATCTGGAAAAATATATTTTTGATTTAGGCACTATTGAATTAGAAGATCCGATTATTGAAATTGTCAAAAAGGGTACAGAGAAATCAATTACTCAAAATGAAGTAAGCGAAAATCTAACAGAAGAAAAGCATAAACTCAATATAAGAGTAGACGCTATCATTATCAAAAATGGGCAGCTTACATCTGACCAGGGAGGATATTCTAACGGTAGTTTAGATACTAAGGATATTAAGATAGAAGACTTTGAGCTGCTCTCTTCTAATGTGACCTTTAGTCAAGACTCTTTATTCGTTGCAGTAGTTGATAGCTTTAAAGGCCAGCTTAACAAAAAATTTAGAGTGAAGGCTGCCTCTGCTTCTCAAATTGAAATAAGGGAACAAAAAATTCATTTATCAGACCTAAATTTTATTAGTGATAAGACAAAACTGACTAATACTGATATAACCATTGATAATCCTAATAGTATCGAGCAGGCCAATATCGATGCCGATCTAGACGAGATAGATCTGTCACTCGATGAGTTGTTGTATTTTGTACCAAGGCTTGAGAATATTGAATTTGTAAAACAGAATAGATATAAAATACTTCACCTTGATGGTAATCTAAAAGGAAACGCAGATAACATCAAAGGAGACGATATAACCTTATCAATAGATGAGACTACATTTTTTAAAGGAGATATCAGAGGAAGAAACTTATCAGTAAAAGATAATGAGTTAATCAATCTTAATATTGAAAGTTTAAGCACAGACATGGTATCTCTAAGAGATATTATACCCGGGTTTAATGCACCAGACAATTATAACAAACTCGGAGCAATAAGTTATAGCGGAAGGATAGATGGCTACTTTACTGATTTCGTGACTTATGGTAGTATCAGTACTGCCCTAGGTCAGGCTGATCTAGATATCAGATTAGATATTAAGGAGGGAGTTACCGATGCAAATTACTCGGGGTCAATCGCATTAAAAGACTTTAACCTAAAGTCTTGGAGTGACATTAATGATTTTGGTAACATAAGTGCTGAAGTAGATATTAAGCAGGGATCTGGCTTAACTTTAGATAAAGCAGACGCAAGTCTAGCGGGAGAGATTAATTCATTTGAGTACAAAGGGTACCAGTACAAAGACATAAAACTAAATGGATCATTAAGTCAAAATAAATTTATTGGTAATCTTATGACCAGTGACGAGAATGCTGATATAGATTTTGATGGAGAAGTAATATTTAAAGAGCTTGATGCAGAGACAGGAATCATGGATACAGTCCCCAAATATAAGTTTAATGCTATTGTGAGAAACTTAGACTTGATGGCTTTAAATCTATCAAAGAAGCCATTCTCGATAATCACAGAAATCGATATAGATATGGATGGTAAAGACCTCAGGTCCATCGATGGCACGGCTAACAATTATGGATTAACCATTATGACTAATGATACAATCTATAAGTTAGACTCTCTGCTTGTTTCTTCTAGGCGGCTACCTAAAGATCAAATGCTATTTAAGTTAGAATCTAAGATGGGATCAGCTGAGTTAGAAGGTGTTTTTGATCTAGAGAAGGTGCCAGTTACTTTTGTCAAAATAATTAAAGAGAACTACCCATATCATACACGTAATCTTGGCTTCGATGAATCCTTAGGAGACACAGATTTTCAAGATTTCAAATTTGATATAGATATAAGAGATACGGAGAATACACTAGAGCTAGCAGGAGTAAGAAACTTACGAATAGTTAATACAGAGCTTAAAGGATATATAAATAACGAGTCGGATCAGTTTGATGTAAGTGTAAAGTCTCCTTCATTTATTCATGATAACTATAAGTTTATTGATTTAGAAGCAAGGGCTGTAAGCTCAGGGACATTTGGATCGTTCTATGCTTACTCTGATACAACTTATATTGATAGCCGAGTTATCAAGCCTATCACCATCAGTACAACATTTACAGGCGATACCGTCGATTTTCAGATATTGACTTACGAACTTATAGATTCAATAGGTAAGATAGAGTTGCAAGGCCAGCTAATACCTCATGCTAGAGGCTACGAAGTAAATCTTGAGAATGATAGCTGGAATATGCTCGGAGATAAATGGATTTTTGATAAGAAAAACAAGTTCGTATTTGGTAGAGACTATATTGATATTGATTATTTCGAAATGAAGGATAGCACACGGTCAATTAAAATTAGTGATGTCAATAATAAGGGGATTGATCTGCAGCTTAATAATTTTGATATCGACTTGATTAACCCTATACTGGATTTTGATAAGATGGATCTAACTGGTGGTGGAGACCTCCAGTTGCGGATCGATGATATATTTAATGAGCGTCGAGTTAATGGATATTTTGAAGCACCATCAATGGCTATAAATGGAGATGATTTTGGAAAATTATATGCCTCAGTAAAACAAACCTATAAAGACACGATGCATCTCAATCTCAGTGTCTATAAAGACGATCAATACTTTAACCTTAATGGCATCTATGATGTCAAGAGAAATTATCTCGACTCTGAGTTAAGGATCAATAAGTATCCACTTACCATATTTGAGTACATCATTCCGGAAGGTATAGAAAACACGAAAGGGACAGCGAGTATTGACTTAAAGATTTTTGGGTATATGGACGATATAAAGTTAGATGGAGAAGGCATCTTAGAGGATGGAGGCACAAAGATCAGTTACTTGGGAACAACCTATGAGTTTGGTCAACAGAAAATAGGGATATCAGAAAGTTATATTGACTTAACAGGCTTAGAGCTCAAAGATACTAAAGGTAACATAGCAACTATGACTGGGGGGCTTAAGCATAACAATCTAAGAGACTTGAGATTAGATGTAGCTGTAAAGTCTGATAACTTTATTGCTTTGGAGACTGATGAAGATATTAATCCACTTTACTACGGGCATGCAGAAGGAGCGATGGATGTGAAGTTTAGCGGTGGTTTTGACTTTGCTGATATTAGAGTAAAAGCTACCACTGGGCCATCTACTAAAATGACCTTCCCAATACAGATTTCACAGACCAGTACCGAAGAGAGTTTTGTCAAATTTTCTAATAGTGCGTCGTCTGTGTTCCAGACTAATTTTACAGAAGATTTTGTGTTGACAGGGCTTGATTTTGAAATGGATCTGGATATTACGGAAGATGCAGAAGTATCCCTGATCTTCGATGAAACAGTAGGAGATAAGTTGCAAGGCACAGGAAGGGGTACAGCTCAGGTGTTTATCAAACGGACTGGGGAGTTTGATGTTTTTGGTGACTACCAAATCGAGCAAGGTGAGTATCTTTTTACCGCCTATGGTTTTGTGGCTAAGCCTTTTGAGCTAGAGCGAGGCGGGATTATCACTTGGACAGGAGATCCATTTGATGCTAATTTAGATATCAGAGCAAAATATCAAAACCTCCGAGCACCATTAAATGTATTCTTAGAAGAGTATATGGTAGGTAGGACTGAGCTGCAAAATGAAGCCAGTAACAGCACAGACATAGAGCTATTACTATTGCTAAAGGGGACTCTCTATAACCCTGAAGTAAATTTTGATATCAATATACCAGAAGTCATCGGTGAGTTAAAGTCCTATGCCGATAGTAAAATGCGAACTCTTAGAGCCACGGATAACGGGATCAATAATCAGGTCGTGGGTTTATTGTTTTTCAGAAATTTCCTTCCTTATAATAATCCACTTGCCAATATATCTGGTAGTGATATTAGTGCTACAGCTATCAATACAGTATCAGAGTTTTTTGCTACACAGCTATCGCTGCTGGTCACTGAGATTATCGAGCAGCGACTGACAGATGAATCATTTATTCAGGGTATAGATGTTGACATAGGATTTAGTCAGAATACTAACTTTCTAGGTACAGGCATAGATCAAGAGACAGGATTGATCCCTGATGTAGTAGACCTTAATGTGCGCAATAGATTTAAGAATGATAATTTTGTCTTGAACCTAGGGACGAACTACGTAAGAGAATCTAATTTGGGTCAGGCGAATTATTTTTTGACCGATGTAGTATTAGAATGGTTTATCACTGATGATAGGAGGCTCAAGTTTAATATTTATAACCGAGGAGATTTTGATGAAATAGCAGGGGCTAGACGTTGGAAGACAGGCTTTGGACTGAGATACCGGACAGAGTTTGGAACGTTCTCAGACTTTAAGGAAGACATAGAAAAAGCAATCCAGCAAGGCGGCAAATAATTCACCAAAGCCTATGTGGTATGTCTTATAGTCTTATCTCTCAGTAAGTGATCTGCCAAAACCAAGGCGGCCATAGCTTCTACAATAGGTACAGCTCTAGGCACAACACAAGGATCATGTCGACCTTTTCCGGTTACAGTTGCTTCATTTCCATCGGTATCTATAGACTGCTGATCTCTCATAATTGTAGCCACTGGTTTAAACGCAACATTGAAATAGATATCCATACCATTAGAAATACCACCTTGAATTCCTCCAGAAAAGTTTGTTGTTGTTTCTACATTATCCCCCTTACTAACAAACTTATCATTGTGCTCAGATCCTTTCATAGCGATGGCGTCAAAGCCAGATCCGTACTCAAATCCCTTTACGGCATTAATGCTAAGCATGGCTTTGCCAAGATCAGCATGTAACTTGTCGAATACTGGTTCTCCCAGTCCAGCAGGACAGTTTTTTATTACACATCTTATCGCTCCACCGATCGTCTCGCCTTGCTTCTTAATATCTTTGATGAGCGCTATCATTTTTTCAGCAGTAGCTCCATCAGGACATCTTATGATATTACTTTCTATAGCAGAGAAGTCTAATTGCTCATCAGGTATGCTTAGCTTGATAGCACCTACTTGATTGACGAAGGCATTAATCGAGATACCTTCCTGCTTGAGTAGTGTTTTAGCTATGGCGCCAGCAGCTACACGTGCTACTGTTTCTCTAGCAGATGATCTACCACCACCACGATAATCTCGGTTACCGTACTTAGCAGTATAGGTATAATCTGCATGAGATGGGCGATACTTGTCCGATATGTGACTGTAGTCTTTTGATTTTTGATCTTTGTTTCTAATCATGATCGAGATCGGAGTACCGGTTGTCTTACCATCGAATATTCCTGATAATATCTCAAACTCATCTCCCTCTTTGCGTTGTGTCACAATAGCTGATTGGCCTGGTTTACGACGATTTAGTTCCGACTGGATAAACTGAGCATCAATTTCTAAACCAGCAGGACAACCATCTATGATAACGCCTAATGCCACTCCATGCGACTCTCCATAAGTGCTTATTCTAAAAATCTGTCCGAAGGAATTACCTGCCATGTAAACTGTTTATAACTAAAGAGCTACAAATATGCCAAATAAAAAAGTTTCGTGTCTTTAATGCTGCCATTTTCTATTTTTGTACCAAGATTCTATTACCATGCTTTTTATTCCTACAGAAGCGCCAGAAAAGCTGGAGCTAAATAAAATTATTACCCTCGTCCAGCAACTGTGTCTATCTGACGTGGCGCGAGAGCATATAGCTAATTCTCCTTACCTGATGGAGGTCAAGGTTATCAGCAAGGCTTTAAGCGAAGTGTCTGAAATGAAGGATGTTTTGATAGAAGAAGGATCCTTACCACTTTTTGCTTATGAGTCGATAGATAAAGACTTGGACTTGTTGAGTAAAGAAGGTTACGTGCTTGATTTAGAAAGCATCATTAGAATAAATAAAGTCATTCAGAATTATTTCCTATTTGATGATTTCTTTGGTAAAGAAAAGCGTAAAACTTACTCACACTTATATACTCTTCTCCAGGGAGGAGAGATAAATACTGATCTAAGAAGTATTATAGATAAGATCATAGATGAAGAAGGAGAGGTAAGACGAAATGCTAGCCCTGGACTAGCCAGTATTTACAAAGAGATAGATGCTAAGTCTAGGGAGACCAACAAAGTATTCAACCGGATTGTTGGTGATTTTAAAAATAAAGGCTTGCTATCTGATATCGATGAAAGCTATCGCCATGGTAGGAGAGTGCTTGCAGTGCCAGCTGAGCACAAGCGTAAGATCAGCGGGATTATCCATGATGAGTCTGGTACTGGTAAAACAGTATTCATAGAACCACAATCGGTGGTCTTACTCAATAATGAGATTTTAGAACTAGAGTCTGACAAACGCAAAGAGATTTACAAAATATTGAAAGACCTTTGCGATCACCTAAGACCTAATATAAATGATCTTAGTGCTGCATTTGAGATGGTTATGGGGCTAGACGTCATTCAAGCTAAAGCACGGTTTGCCATCAAAATGAATGCTGTCAAGCCTGTGCTGGTCCAGTCACCCACCTTAGAGTTGAAGACTGCTTATCATCCGCTATTATACTTAAAGCAAAAAGGAACAGCAGATAAGACTATACCTTTTGATTTAGAACTGTTTGGAAATAATAGAATCATACTAATCAGTGGTCCCAATGCTGGTGGTAAGTCAATAACAATGAAGGCAGTCGGCTTACTGCAATTAATGATCCAGAGAGCTTTGTTAATTCCGGTAGCAGAAAATTCTAAAGTTGGGATATTTAAAAAAGTATTTACGGATATAGGAGATCAGCAGTCGATCGAAGATGATCTGAGTACCTATAGCTCGCGACTGCTTAATATGAAGAACTTCCTAAAAGAAGCTGATGAGCAGACCTTGGTGGTCATAGATGAGTTTGGAAGTGGTACAGACCCTAAGATAGGAGGTGCTATCGCAGAAGGAATATTAAATGCGCTGGTGAGGAATAAAATTTATGGTGTCATAACTACGCACTACTCTAATCTTAAAATATACGCTTACAAAACCAAGGGGCTGGTTAATGGAGCCATGCATTTTGATGATAAGGAATTACAACCGACCTATCAGCTGATGATTGGTAAGCCAGGTAGCTCTTTTGCATTTGAGATAGCAGAGAAGATCGGCTTACAACACTATGTAATTAAATATGCAAAACACAAGACGGGTAAGAATGAAAGAGCTATAGACAACCTACTAATCAACCTGCAGAGAGAAAAAAAAGCAATCGAAGGTAAACTAGTATCCTTAGAGAAAAAGGAAGCAGGTATAGACAAGCTGATCAAAAATTATACAGAACTACAAAGAGAATTAGAATACAAACGCAAGAAATACAGACTTGAGCAAAAAGAATTTGATCTTCAAAAATCTAATGAGGTACAAAAAGAGATTGATAAGGTCATGCTAGAGATTAAGTCTAATAAAAAAAATCCTGCCTCTATCAAATCGAGCGTCTTAAAACATCAAGCTAAGCGAAAGAAGGTAGCAAAAGAAGTAAAGGAAATAAAACAAGAACTTTTCTATAAAGAAGACTATAAGTTAAAAGACTTTAAAGAAGGAGATTTTGTAAAATTGAGAACAGGTGGTATGCCTGGAGTTATCAAACGCATCAATAAGAAAGTTGCGGAGGTAGAGACAGGCAATATGACTGTTAGAATCCCGCTTATAGATCTGGCCCCCTCTAAAGAACCTCTAGAAATAAACCCAAAACGGAGAATCACGACGGACGTAAGTAGTGCTGTTTCTCGATTTGATTCGAAGGTAGATATTAGAGGATACAGGCATAGTGAAGCGGTAGCTTTTATAGAAGAATTTATGGACAGAGCACTCGTGGCTAATGCTTCGAGATTAGAGATATTGCATGGGAAAGGTAATGGTATACTTAAGCGAGTAGTGCATCAGAAGCTAAGAGAGTATAATGACGTGAAAGAGATTAGTCATCCTGCAGAAGACGCAGGAGGAGAGGGGATTACGTTGGTATCTCTTTAAGCAATTCTACTTGTCCCAATGCTCCTTTAATAAGTCATGCATTTCAGGATATCTTGCATCTGTATCTCCTACTTCATTTCTTAATTCAGCAAGTTCATTCTTAAGGTCTGCTATGATATTGGCATAGGTAGGGTCATGGTAAGCATTACGCGATTCAGTAGGGTCTACTTCCAAATCATAAAACTCCCAAGCTGGGTTAGTAATATCCTGCATAGCACCAGTCATATCTAAAGGCAGTCCATAGAAGAATCCTAGCTTATATCGCTGGTCTCTAATCGCAAAATGAGCAGGACGCTCTGTACGATGCAGCCAATAGCGATAGTACATTGACCGCCGCCAGTCATCAGGACTCTCTCCTTTTAGGTTAGCTCTAAAGCTCCGGCCTTGTATGAAATCCTGCGGAGTCAGTCCTGCATAGTCGGCAAATAATGCAGGAAAATCTATATTGAGAATGATATCATCTAATGTGCTACCTGCCTTTATCTCTTTAGGATATCTAATTACGAATGGCATTCTCATAGCTTCTTCATAGAACATCCGTTTATCAAACATTCCATGCTCACCTAAGAAGTAGCCCTGATCTGCAGTATAGATTACGACTGTATTATCTGCTTGTCCCGTTGCTTCTAAGTGGTCTAAAATTTTGCCAATATTGTCATCAATTGCCGCGCCACATCTTAAAAAATCTTTTACAAATTTTTGGTAAGTAAACTTTCTAATCTGTATGCTATCCATTCCTTTTGTGTCGATTGGTAAGCCAGGATAACTAGTATTGGTCATGTCTTTTTGATCGGCTAACCAGCGGTCGTGAAGAATCCATAATTTTTGTCCGATGAAACTTCGGCCATTAGTATTGGGCGAGAAGTCAAGTAAGTCTGCCGGCTCTTCGATCTCAATATCGGCAAGGAACTCCTTATGTCTATCTGGATAGTTGAATGGCTCGTGAGTTGATTTAAAATGTGTCATTAAGAAGAACGGATTTTCATTTTTTCTCTCTTTCAGCCATTTGATGCTTTGATCGCCGATCACATCCGCAGAGAATCCTTTATAAATCTTGCCCCCCTTGTATCCATCCTTCCAGTTCTCTTTTGTTTTTAGTCGTGGGTCAAAATAAATGCCTTGTCCAGGTAAAACCATATAGTGATCAAATCCAGTAGGTTCTTTCTGTAAGTGCCACTTACCAATCACAGCAGTTTCGTAACCTGCTCCCTGAAGTGCTTTCGCAATATTCATACTGTCGGGGTATAATGGATCTGAGAGCGAGTAGATATTGTTTCTGTGGCTATACTGTCCAGTCAGTATACTACCTCTACTAGGCACACAGATTGCATTAGTTGCAAATACGTTATTAAGTAATTGCCCTTCGTTTACGAGCCGTTTGATATTTTCATTTTTTGCTTGTTGCTCTAGTACACCACCATAGACACCCCATGCTTGCGAAGTATGATCGTCGGACATGATAAACAGGATATTAGGTGAGACGGCTACTGATTCTTTGCAAGAGAGGTAGACAAGTGATAAGAGAAACAAGTATAAATACTTCATTAGATTAAGATAATTATTTTAATAATAGTCCTTTGCCAAAGCCATATAATCTAATTCAGTATTGTGAGTGAGCTATATCGTTTTTGTATTTTGAGTGTAGTTAAAATATTCATAGATGTTTAGATACAATTATTTACTTTTTATACTACTTGCCTTTAGTTGCAGTCAATCAAATAAGGGTGGTAGTCCATCCTTGATAGGTGATAACAAGTCTAATGATCTGCCAAATATAGTGGTGATATTTACAGACGATCAAGGATATCAAGATCTAGGATGTTTTGGGTCTCCTGACATTAAGACACCACATATCGATAAGATGGCTGCAGAGGGCGCAAGGTTTACTAATTTTTATGTTTCGCAACCAGTATGCTCCGCATCTCGAGCATCTTTACTTACTGGGTGTTATGCTAATCGAGTAGGAGTGCATGGAGCATTTTTTCCTGCTGTGGGCAAAGGGTTAGATCCGAGCGAAGAGACTATTGCTGAGATTCTCAAACCTTTGGGATATGCTACAGGGATTTTTGGTAAGTGGCATCTGGGAAGCGAAAAAGAATTACTACCCACTAGACAAGGGTTTGATAAATATTTTGGCATTCCATACTCTAATGATATGTGGCCTAATCATCCTGCACAGCAACATTTTAACTTTTCGCCTCTTCCACTAATTGAAGGAGAAGAAGCTATAGATACTTTAGATGATCAATCTATGTTAACGACACAGATTACAGAGCATGCCGTAGATTTTATAGATAGGCATAAAGGTCAGCCATTCTTTTTGTACGTTCCTCACCCTATGCCCCACGTGCCATTATTCGCTTCTGACAAGTTTAAAGGGAAGTCTGCTGCAGGGATTTACGGAGATGTGATAGAAGAAATAGATTGGTCAACAGGACAGATTTTAGACGCTCTTAAAAAGCAGGGCCTTGATGGTAACACAATGGTAATATTCACAAGCGATAACGGTCCTTGGCTTAACTATGGCACTCACTCTGGGGTGGCACTGCCATTGCGAGAAGGTAAGGGTACAGCTTTAGAGGGTGGAGTGAGAGTCCCTTGTGTCATGAGGTTCCCAGGAAAGATAAAGCCAGGGCAGGTGATTGACAGACCTGCTATGACAATTGATCTACTACCGACTATTGCAAAGTTAACTGGAGCACAATTACCAGCTAAAAAGATCGATGGGGCAGATATGAGCTATTTGATGATTAATGGAAGTAGCACTGCAGAGTCGCATCATGAGGCGTATTATTTTTACTATAAACAAAATGAATTGCATGGTATTCTCTCTGGTGATGGTCGATGGAAGCTATATCTGCCACATGCTTATAGATCTATAAATGGTAGAGTAGGTACCGCTGATGGGATGCCCATAGATTATACGTATGATAATGCTATGGGATTAGAACTCTATGACCTAGAAAATGATATAAGTGAAACTAAGAATGTAGCTGATGAACAACAAGTAATGGTTAAACAACTATTAGGGCATGTGGAGATTGCAAGAAAGGAACTGGGAGATGCTCTAACTCAGAGAGAGGGAGCAGAAAATAGACCGGTAGGCGAGGTGGATAAAAGTGCTGGTTAATATTATATCATCATTTTAAAAAAAGGAATCTAGTAAGGAGAGATCCAATAAAAAATTAAGTGCAGTTTAATCATCTTATTACTGAGCAGGGGCTTGCTAGTTAAGAGTGGTAAAAATATATTCTTGATGCTTAGCTATCTTAGTAACTTTGTAAGATGGCAATGAAGCAAAAAGATCAAAAAGCAATCCTCCAAAAACTGGGAATAGCCTCACTTAACCCTATGCAGGTGGCTACTCAGGAGGGTTTTGCTGAGCATAAGGAAATTATTCTGTTGTCCCCAACGGGTACGGGTAAAACTCTTGCTTTTTTTTTGCCAATTCTTTCATCTATTGATACAAGTTTTGATGGGGTACAAGTACTGGTCGTAGTGCCTTCCCGCGAGTTAGCGATACAGCTAGAGCAGGTTGCGCAGAATATTGGTAGCGGTCACAAGGTCAATGTGGTATACGGAGGGAGAGCTGGAACAAAAGATAAAAGTGAACTTAGGACATTGCCTGCACTGCTTATAGGGACGCCAGGTAGAATAGCTGATCATATAAGAAGAGAAACATTTGATGCAGGCTCTGTCAGAGTCTTGGTCCTTGATGAGTTTGATAAGTCACTGGAGATAGGCTTTGAGAATGAGATGAAAGAGATTGTCGAGAGCCTAGATTTTGTTGATAAAAAATTATTGACCTCAGCTACTCAGAAAGTAGAAATACCAACTTTCGTAAATCTTAAAGATCCTTACACAATAAACTACTTAAGTGAGGTGAATGAAGGATTGAAACTGGTGTGTGTCAAATCAAAAACTAAAGATAAATTAGAAAGCCTGGTAAGTCTGTTGTGCCACCTCAATGATAAGACCGGAATAATCTTTTGTAATTTCAGAGATAGTATTGATTTTGTGAGTTTATACTTAGAGGAGAATGATATTGGTCATTCGTGTTTTCATGGTGGACTCGAGCAACGAGATAGAGAGCGGGCACTTATAAAATTTAGGAATGGATCGGCACGTATACTCATTGCAACAGACCTAGCAGCTAGAGGAATAGATGTACCTGAGATGGACTACATTATTCATTATCAGATTCCTAATCGGGAAGATGAGTTTATACATAGAAATGGTAGGACTGCCAGAATGCATGCTAACGGTACTGCTTACTTTTTAACCTATCAACATGATAAGCTTCATAGTTTTATTAAGGGCTATAAGGTCGAGGACTTTGATATTGGAGTTAAACCTGTAGCTAGTAAGTGGGTGACACTTTTTATTTCTGGTGGTAAAAAAGATAAGATATCAAAAGGAGACATTGCAGGCTTGTTTTTTAAACAAGGAGACTTGAGTAAAGGAGAATTAGGCCTGATCGAGTTAAAGCAAGATTGCGCTTTTGTGGCAGTACCTATACATAAGTCAAAGAAACTGGTAGGGAAATTAAATAATGTCAAGCTTAAGAAAAAGAAAATCAGAATCAGTGTGATCGAATAGTATAGGTTTGTTATTTGCAGACAAGTGAGCACATGTAAGATTGTATGAGACTAAAATTTCAAATTCAAGTTGAAATATTATAGGATCATAATAGTTATATTAAGGACGATTTACTTCAGAAAAATCAATAATTTAGTATCATGAGCAATATCCTTTTAAAATTTATCTCGGTGTTTTTTATTTGTCTTTGTTTTCTTCAATATGGTAGCACACAAGATGATGCAAGCTATGAGCTAGGTTTTGAGGTTAATAGAGTTTCTCCTAAGCTTTCAATCAGCAAACAAGAGTTAAGTGATTCGCAACGGCTGATAGATTTAAACCACAGATACAAAGCGGACTGGGTAAAAGAATATTCATCAGTACAAATTTCAGCTGTTCATGATGGAAAGACCAAAACAGTTGCTAGTGTAAGTGATGAGTTAACTGCCGCACAAATTGAACTAATGAAGATGGCAGATATTCACACAGATATAGCAGTGAAGGTGAGCTATATTCCTGAAAATAATTTAAGCCAGAATGAGCTGAAGGAAATGAATTTCTCATTTATGATTGATCCAGACGAAGAAGCTACATTTATAGGTGGTGAGCCACAACTTCAAAAATACATAAAGACTCAGGTAGCTAACAAAGTATCAAAATCAGATTTTAAGATTCATAATTTAACAGCAGTAAAATTCTCAATAGACGAAAGAGGGCAGGTCTTCGATACCCAAGTCGTCGAAAGCTCTGGAGATAAGAAAGTTGATTCTATTTTGTTAGACGCAATATGTGGTATGCCAGCTTGGAGTCCGGCTCAATACGCTGTGGGTACTAAAGTAAAGCGTGAGTTTGTTTTTACTGTCGGTGATCATCGAAGTTGTACTATCAATGTGCTTGATATCGTAGCGATTGATAAGTATAGAGCTGCAGAGTAATTTTATTATAATCCTCATAGATTTACAATACAGATCTAGGTCAAGTAATCTTTTACTTTGACATATAAAAAAGCCCCCAAGATCAATGACCTTGGAGGCTTATAATTTTAGTATCAATATTACTTATTGATTAACACTTCTATTCTTCTGTTCTGAGCTCTTCCTTCTGGCGTGTCATTTGTTGCTACAGGATTTGCAGCCCCAAATCCTTCTGAAGTTATTCTAGAATCGGATATACCTGCCGCAATAAGGGTATTCCTTACTGCCTCTGCTCTTTGCTGTGATAAAGTTTGGTTGCTATCAGGATTGCCTTGGCTATCTGTATATCCCTCGATCTTTACATTGACCTCTGTGTAGGCATTAAGTATAGCGGCTAGATTATCTACTTCTACTTTTGATGCCGCATCGATTACGGCAGATCCAGAAGCAAAGTTTAGATTATTAAATCTAAATCTACCTTCTCCATCAGCTCCACCTTTTATGAAGTCCATCATTTGTGATCCTACTGATCCAGCAGCAAAAGTTATCTTATTGAGTGCCTCCATGGCTACGTCATTTACTTTGCCAAAGACATTGGTAACTGCGGTCGTTGCCTCTTGAGTTACTTCTTTGACAGCTTCTACTGGAGCTGCTACAGTAGTCGCTACCTTATCAGCAACCCCTCCACAAGCCATACGAGTTACTACAAACCAGATAGCGGCAATTGCTAATAAAAGTGGCAATAGCCATTTTAAAAATCCAAGTCCACCACTAGCTGTTTTTTCTACAACAGGAGGTGCCACAACTTTCTCAACCTTTGGTGCTTTTACTTTTTTCTCTTTTTTGACCTTAACTGGCTTCTCTTCTACAACCACTTCTTTCTTTACCCATCCAAATGAAGAAAGCTCACTCTTTTCGATAAAATCTGCAGGCACAGCTGCTTTGACACTATCTTTTTGAGCATTTAGTAAAGACTTTAATCCATTTACATCGAGATTATTTTCTTGTACGTGCTTACCGAGAATGCCTAACATTAGAGGTGCACAGACTTTCATCATTTTAGAAGAGGTTAGTTTTTTAACTCCACTATCTCCTGCTACACTATTAGTCGCCTCCCTTAATTTTCCAGGATAGATGCTTGGTAGAAAGTGCGCGCCTTTATTTACGAGGCCATTTACAGTTTGCGGGCTTCTATTAAAGATGTTTTCTATATCATACTCTTCCGCATTGTCATTTTTTAAAACTTTATGAAGAGAAGTAGCTCCTTTTTCATGAGAAACGCGCTGAATCATACCTGCTAAAATTGCAGCAAAGGTCCCATTGACCGCTTTTCCTGTTTTTTCTTGATCCTCACTAAAGAAAGCTGCCGAGTGTTCGGCTAAACTTGATCCTACCTTAGATTTTAAAGTATCTAATAAATTGATTGACATTAAATTGATATTTTGTTTGTAATGATAAAGTGGTTTTGTTGTTCCTGTTTAATATTTCAGTCTTATAACTAATTTAGACGCAAGTTTAAGTCGTAGGGCTATACATTTCTTATAATATTTTTCAATTATTTAAACATTTGATAAGCTCTACTGTCTTTAAGGTCGAGAAGGGTACATTTTTTATTCTGTAATGTGAATATATTGCTGGTAGAAAGGCAAAGAAATGAAATATAAAGGTGATACAGACGAGTATTTTGAAGTAGTAGAAATCAATACGGCTAATAAAGATCTGATTTCAGAGTCTGTAGACGGCCAGTTATCATTAGTGTGGTTTCAGGAGGACGATAATAAAGTGATTGTCGATACAATCGAGTATACCTTTAATAAGAATGAATTAATTAGCCTCACTAGTTTCCAAAAGGTAGAAGTACTAAAGTTGACCGCTGCAAGAATCATAAGGTTCAACAGTCCTTTCTATTGCATACTTGATCATGATAGTGAGGTGGGGTGCAAAGGCATACTTTTCTTTGGTTCAAGACACTTACCTATTATTACTCCTTCAGAAGAAGACTTAGATATACTATCTACCGTATGGAAAATGCTCATCATAGAGATGAAGTCTAAGGATAATCTGCAATTAGAAATGTTGCAGATGATGCTAAAGCGAATCCTGATTCTATGCACAAGGATCTATCGATCGCAGGCAAATTTTGAAAATCTAGATGCTGGCAAGGCAGACATTGTTAGAGAATTTAATTTCTTAGTAGAGCAGCACTTTAGAGAAAAGCATACTGTAGCAGACTATGCTAAGTTGCTGAATAAGTCACCAAAAACCTTGTCTAATCTTTTTGGAAAACTAAATGATAAAACACCTCTGCAGCTAATCCAAAATAGAATTATGCTTGAGGTAAGGCGGTTGCTGAGATATACAGAGCGCCCAGTTTCTGAAGTAGGTTATGAAGTAGGATTTAATGATATTCAATCCTTTAGTAGATTCTTTAAGAAGAATGAAGGGGTCTCTCCATCAGAGTTTCGGAGCGTATAATCGTCTAAATTATCCAATGAGGATTATCTCAGTAATCCATTAGCTCCATTATACTTTCAATATTTTTTGTTGTGAATTATCCTTAAAGGAATAATTGATAACTCTATAGGAATAAATGCCAATACCCTTGGGAACTATTGTTAATCGTCAGGGAAGTACTGTCTATAGCTAAGGTAGTTTTGCGGCTCATATTTGTATTATAAATATTCATAAACACAAATAAAATTTATAATACAATGAACAGATTTAATATTCCCACAAAAGAACAAGTAACTCCAGAAAACCAAGAGGTATTTAACAGCTTAGAAAAAAGCCTCGGCTTTGTACCAAATTTATATGCTTATTATGCTAAGAATGACACGGCGCTTACAGATTACTTAAGCTTTCAAAATAGAAAATCTACACTATCAAAAAGAGAAATAGAGGTCGTTAATCTAGTAGTCAGCCAGTATAACGGTTGTGAGTATTGCTTATCTGCGCACACTGTAGTTGCAGGCCTTAATGGTTTCTCCGAAGCACAAACTATAGAAATTAGAAAAGGTGCTTTTGATGCTGATGCAAAACTTGATGCGTTAGCAAATTTCACATCAGCAGTAGTTGCTAATAAAGGCCAGTTGTCTGACCAGCAAAAAGAAGACTTCTTTACAGCGGGTTATACTGAGGCAAATCTAATTGATGTCGTACTCAAAATCGGAGATAAAGTAGTCAGTAATTTTATTCATAACATCACCGAATTAGCGATTGACTTTCCTGTTGCTCCTCAGTTAGAAAAAGTAGCCTAATAAAAATATATAAATTATAAAAATAAATATCATGAAACAAATAAGTAAAATATTCCTTCTTTCAGTTTTAGCAGTATTCTCATTGGCCAGTTGTGGTGATGATGAAGTATTAAGTACCACACAAACTACCTCACTAGATCTCAGCCTCACAGGTCTTGAAGATTTAGGATCAGACTATGCCTATGAGGGTTGGGTAATTGTTGATGGGGCACCAGTCTCTACCGGTGTATTTAATGTTGATGCTAATGGTACTCCTACTCAATTAAATTTTGAATTGAGTCAAGATAACTTTGATGGTGCAAGTACTTTTGTTCTTACCATAGAGCCTAGCCCAGATCCTGATCCTGCACCGAGCAAGGTGCATATACTAGCTGGTGATTTTGATGGTGACCAAGCAGGATTGTCTGTAGATCATGGCGCAGCATTAGGCAATGACTTTAGTTCAGCTACAGGTAACTTTATATTAGCAACACCTACCGACGGAGGCTCTGATACCGATGAAAATAGTGGTGTGTGGTGGTTAGATCCATCAGCAGGGCCAGGTGCTGGCCTTAATCTTCCAGAGCTACCAGAGGGTTGGGCTTTTGAAGGTTGGGCTGTTATAGATGGTAAACCATTGTCTACGGGTACATTTACCAGTGTCGCAGGGAGCGATGATTTCAGCGGCTTTAGTGGTACAGCAGGAGGTCCAGCATTCCCAGGTGAAGACTTTTTGACTAACGCTCCTGACGGGCTTACATTTCCTGTTGATTTATCAGATAAGACCGTGGTTATTTCGATAGAGCCCGTGCCTGATAATAGCGCTGCTCCATTCAGACTTAAACCGCTTGTCGCTCAGGTACCTACAGATGCACTTGACCATACAGTATATACAATGAACAATAACGCAGAAGCTACTAACCCTTTTGGAATGGTATCTAAGAAACTTAAGTAAATAATAATCACAGGAGGCGACCTTTATGGTTGCCTCCATTATAAATAAATAGCTATGGCAACTGAAATAAATATTAAAAACATTCCCAGTGGATTCCAGTCCATCATATCAAATGGGAAGCATTCAATTATAGGTGATGAACCGATCAAGAGTAATGGAACAGATCTTGGCTTAGCACCGACCGAGCTGGTGTTAGCAGGACTTGCTATGTGTAAAGTAGCTACAGTAAGGCATATTGCTCGCAAAAAAAACTGGACTATAGGCGATGTAGATGCAAGACTATCTCAGACGGTAAGAAGAGATACTGAGGGTAATTTAGTGCCCAAGGTAAGTGTGGCTTTAAGCATAGATGGAGATCTCACAGCCGAACAAAAAACAGAGTTGTTAGACGAGGCCAATAGTTGTTACATCCATCGCTTGCTAGACAGCCAATGGGATATTGCTCACTCAACCGAATTTGTTACAGATTAGAAAAACTAATAATTAAATATTTATGGAACATCTCAAATTTATATTTTTCATCCTAGTGATAAGTGCGATTTCGTCTTGTATTAAGGATGACTTTGTAGAGGACACTATTGATACTTCCCTACGAATTGTGACAAACATCGCTACTCTAGAAATTGATTCAGAAGTTCAGTTTGATGCTATGTATCTAAATAATGTAGGTCAACTAACCGACGTAGATATTTTGTGGAGTAGCTCTGATACGAATATAATTAGTGTCTCAAAAGAAGGACTGGCTAAAGCAATTGATTTTGGAACAGTAACAATTATAGCTGAGTATTCAGACGGTGTAACTAGTGTAAGAGATGAAGTAGTAATTGAAGTAGGGGAAAGTACCGTGGCAGGGGAGAATAGCGTCACGGGCAATATTGTAAGTACCTCTTCTTATGTCCTTGAAGGGGAGTTTAATTTGACAGCATCCGCAGGAGGAATTAATATTTTATTTAACGATACGTATAAAGCGTCAACGGCACTACCGGGTTTATTTCTTTATTTATCTAATAATAGGAACTCCATAGCAGATGCATTAGAAGTAAGTGCTGTAAATACATTTGAAGGTGCTCATCAATATGATGTGAGTGGTGTGGGAGTAGGAGAATATAAATACTTACTCTATTTCTGTAAGCCGTTTAATGTGAAAGTGGGGGACGGAGAGTTATAATCTAAACGATTAAATAAAACTAAAATGAAAAATATTTTAAATATAATAGTGCTCACTGTTTTTGTTATAGGAACAGTATCTGCCGGAGGCCCGTGGCCTCAACCAAAAGGTAAGGGTTACTTTAAGTTGTCGGAGTGGTGGACAGTTTTTAGCGAACACTACACCGATACAGGACTCAAAGATCCAAATCTAACAACAGGCGTTTTTAATACAGCGATCTATGCAGAGTATGGATTAACAAATCGATTGACGACGGTAATAAATGCCCCATTTTTAAGTAGGAACTATATGAATAATCTACGATCTGGAACAAGTAATGAGTTGATTATAGAAGGAGAATCTATTAATACTATTGGGGATATAGAATTAGGATTAAAATTTGGACTCACTAATCCAGGCGCAAAGATTCCTATTTCTATGACACTTACTTTAGGCGTACCGACTGGAACAACTGGAGGAGGGTCACTAGGTGCCCTACAGACAGGAGATGGAGAGTTTAATCAAATGCTACAGATAGATGCTGGTATAGGATTTAATCTTGGCGGCTTATCAGCTTACGCGAGTACATATGTCGGATTTAATAATAGAACAAATGGCTATTCTGAAGAGATCAGATATGGTGTAGAGGTAGGTTTCGGATTAATCAATCAAAGACTCTGGTTAAATGGAAGACTCACTGCTGTTGAGTCATTTAAAAACGGTGATACAGCAGAAACAGTTACCAGCACAAGTCTATTTGCTAACAATACGGAGTTTACAAGTATCGGTGTCGAGGCTAATTTATATATTACAAAAAATATAGGTATTTCGGCAGGTGTAGCTGGTGCAATTAGAGGAGAGATCATAGCTGCTGCTCCTTCATACTCTGTAGGTATATTTTATGATATGACTAAATAACCGTGGTTGAGATTTTCTATGATATGACAAATTAATAAGTATAGAAAACTATGAAGGATAAAAAATGACCCTGTAGATCTTGAAAGCCTACAGGGTCTTCTTATTTTTAGTTTTGTAGATAGTAGGTGGAGTATAGAGAACTTATTGGATGTAGCTATTCCGCTCCGCCTCGTAGAAAGTGGATTGATAAAACGCACTAAATTACTACTAGTTGAAGCGGTGAATTATTGATTTAGGGTATATGGATATTGCCATATTAAGTATCAGTATGAGATACAAAAAATGCAAATTCAAAAATACTAACAAAGGGCGGCAAGTGATGGTCATCTATAAAATGGCACCATTGCATATTGTAGATCTCATAGATTATTTTTATATCTTAAAGATGGTATGAAGAAAATCAGATTCGACCAAATATTAGTGTGCCTTCATCCAAGAAAAGCAAGAACATGGGAGAAATTAGTACAAAAATTGAAATCAATATAAAGACGGATATTGTTTATGAAAATCTAAAGGAGAGATACAATTCTCAAAGATTTAAAAATGCCTCACTTGAAACAAAAGGATATATTCCGCCAATTATATTAAAAGAAAATAAAGAAAATTCAAAATTGGTCTTTACTTCCAAAGGACATGACTCATTAACCAAAATGAAAATCGGAGGCTGGCAATGGTCTTACGATTTAAAGGAATTAGATGGAAACCGTACAGAAGTAATAATATCTTATGAGTGGAGTCTCTTTATGACAATTATGTCATTTTTTACAGTTAAACATCAAGCAGCAAATGAGTTATGCGAAACTGTACTTTCCTTAGATGCATTAGAACAGCTTAATGTTTGAAAGCCTAAATCAACAAAATCTTACATCTTTAGGATGATGAAAATCACTGCATGATATATGTTTCAGGTATAGCATAAGTATCATTTAATTTAAAGACTCTAGGATGGGTGGTAGTTACTGGGTCGGCTTCATTAGGATCAGTCTTGATATTATATAAAAAGGAGAAGCTACCATTGTCATTGTTGATCAATGGGCTACTAAATTTATTGCCGGTAACGTCAAGTGAAGTTATGCGTTCTAGATCAAAGTTAAAGAAGGTTAGACGTAACCTAGTGCCGTGTGTAGGTTCTACTTCCGATAGCGCAATCGTATTGTCAGATAGCGCAACATCGTGTACAAACAAAAGATCTGATATAGAATCTGAAACAGGAAATTCCATCTTGTTTATTATTTCGCCTTCCTCTGATACCATTGCGATATAGTTTGTTACAAATATAGGATTTGTTGATCCTGTAATACAGATACCTTTTCCGGGAATGAACACTGCATCTCTTATCGTGATGTCACTAATATTTTTTTTCCATAATAGATTTAAGTCATTGTCCATGTAGTACAGATTATTAAATGAGCTGTTATCTGTACATAGATATTGACCATCTACTCCTATATGTAGATTGCGCGGATTAGAACCAGTATCATTTAGAATTATTGAATTGAGAATTCCATCTGTTTTGTTGAATTTAGAAAGTATCATCAGTTTTGAGTTTGGCTCTCCCCCCATCAAAAGGCCATAAGTATTTTCGTCTTCTATCTCGACATCTTGTAATACGCCAAAAGTTCCTAGCTCGATAGTTTCCTCTAGCCCACCTGTATCATTATATATCCTCAGTTTGACTAATTGATTTGGATTGAAATTATCTCCAGGCCGTGAAGAACTAAAACTATATATCTTGTTATTGTATATTTTTTTAAGGACTTTATCTTCTTCCCTTCGCTCTTCAGTAAATTGACCCTCTAAATCAAGTTTTAGTAGGCCATCCTTAGATACTTGGATTATCCGATCATTACCTACCAATAGATAATCTCCCTCATTGGTAATGGCTAACTGTTTTCGCCGTTCATCGTCATTAATAGATTCTATGCCACAAATCCAAGAGTCTACCGGAGTTTCGGTTTCTTCTTCTATTATAGGCTCTTTTTCTGCCAGTGGTAAATCATCTTTTGCACAACCGATCATTGTTAGTAGAATTATGCATAACAAACTATGTCTGATCATTATTTTTTATTTGGAATCAAAAAGTAATGTTGATAGTACGTAAAGGAATCAAGGTTAATTGCGTCTTATCTTAAAATATCGGGATATGTTTTTAACAAACTTAGAAGGCCAATTATCTAGGTTGATTTAAATAAATAGGAATTTTCCTATTTATGATTTGGTAAGGCAATAAGAAGGAATAGTATGAATAAGTATGGTATGGGTGAGTTACATGAGAATTAATAATAGTTCAGAGGTGTAAGCCGTTCAAGTATGTCTAGTTTGAAGTAATTTGTCATTTATTGATTATATTTTTTTTATGCTCTTGTATGCTACACTACCTAATAAAGATATGAGATGTATTAGTAACAGTTGCTGATACATACTCATTAACACCAATTAAAAAAGCAAAATGATGCTGAAAAGTATAAAATGGTTCATCTTCCTCCTTTTAGTCTTGATGCTTTCAAACTGTTCTGGACAAGTTGAAAAAAAATCAACTTATGAAACAATTAAACTAAGCACCAAATTCTTAGAAACACCAAAACTTATAAAAACTCAAAATTCAACCGAAGCCGATAATGTAAATTCTATCTTAGAAGATAAAGTAGGGAACTTTTGGTTTGGAACTACTGGAGAGGGAGTTTATTTGTTTGATGGAAAATCCGTAAAACAATACTCAAAATCAAACGGGCTTAAAAGCAATATGACATTTTGCATTTTTGAGAGTACTGATGGAAAAATTTGGTTAGGAACTTATGATGGTCTTTATATATTTAGTAAGGGTGAATTCGAAGAGATTTACATAACCTCTCCTATCAGTAGCACTCGCAAAAAATTTAGCGTATTCAGTATACTGGAAGATAATAATGGAAAACTCTGGATTGCAACAGTAGAAGGAGTATATGTTTATGATGGAAATACCTTCGAATTGTTTACTGTATCGGAAGTGGGAAAAGGTTACATGAGCGAAAAGCATAATACTGAAAACATGTTACAGGATAAAAATGGCAATATATGGTTCGGTTCAAGGACCAATGATGGTGTATTCCGTTATGATGGAACATCTATTGTTAATTTTAAATTAGAAGAATTAGATGACCATAAATGGGCATGGCCAACTTTAGAAGATGAACAAGGAAATATCTGGTTCAACAACTGGGGAGGAACTTACCGTTATGATGGAAAATCATTTAAAAGTTTCACAAAAAGTAATAGTTTATGTAGTAAAACAATCATGCGAATTATTGAAGACAGTAAAGGAAATATCTGGTTTGGAGGAGGAGAAGGAATTTGTCGCTATGATGGAAAATCATTTAAACATTTTACAATAAAAGATGGATTACCGCATAATGGTGTTTGGAGTATAATGGAAGATAGTAAAGAAAATATATGGATAGGTACAAGGAATACTGGCCTTTGTATGTATAATGGGGAAAAGTTTGTTAGTCTAACAGAATAGAGTAATGTTGATTTTGAAAATGGAAAAAACTTGTGCTAACATAAAGCGAGTAACACGCAATTGAAAATTGCGATGTTGGTCGTTGTTGTACAACGCCGGCTATAGAGTTACAATATTATCTATGTTAAGATCGAGTCATAAAAATGGAGTCTTAAAGTAACAACTAAGCTTGACGAGTTGGAGTCCGATATCTTTTAGATCGTCTCCAATTAAGAATTTCCAAGGAATCATGAATGGTATATTGATTAAAGTGTATTTGCACAGAGCAGGGCAATAGTATATTTTGGATGAAGTCATCCTTGAACCTTTTAGATCCTGGTACTAATGCTTCGCATCTAGTTACAACTATTCTTTTTTTTCATTAATTTATGTTTTAGAGAATCGACAAGATCGTCGGTGACTATAAGATAGGATGTTTTGCTTTAGGGTTACCGAAGGTTTTGTTCAACAATGTATATGAAATCATAGCCGCCTATCGGCAGGCTACGCTTCATATACTAACCGTTCTCTACAATCCCTCATAGATAGAAATCACAATTTCCACAGCTAACGAAAGTATAGTATCTTATAGATAGTGCTCTATGCAAGACCGATTTTTAAAGTGGTGTTATTAGAACCCGACGGCAATCCTGGTTGGAATGTAAAAAGTCCCGAAGTGGATTTCGAGACTTGTGAAAAATTTCATTGGTAGATACTTAATGTATACCCCGTTTAGAATATTTTCTTTTCTTTACTCATCCATCCTTTGCAGGTTCCTTCTCTTGATGATTTCATCATCACTCTTCGAGATCTTTCAGTCCTCTCTTAGAGCCATTTTCTAATTTTTAAAATCTATAATTATGGGAAGAAGAAAAATGAAAATGGATATCATTAATCCAAATGCTGTTGGTATTGATATCGGCAGCAGATCTCATTTTGTTGCTATTGGTCAAGAAGAGGGGATGTCAAAGAATTTGGAGTCTTTGCCAAGGACAATGAAGACCTTGCAAAATGGTTAATAGAAAATGATATCAAAACAGTTGCTCTTGAATCAACAGGAACCTATTGGCAGAACTTATATCTTGTATTACAACAAAGAGGTTTAGAAGTAATCCTAGCTAATGGCAAGTTAACCAAAAACATCAAAGGTAGAAAGACTGATGTTCAAGATTGTCAGTGGATACAAAAGCTGCATAGTCTTGGTTTATTAACAGGTAGTTTTTTACCTGACGATCAAACAGAACAACTGAGAACTTATTGTAGACAAAGAACAGCTTGGCTAGATCAAGGAGCATCAGTAATTCAAAAGATGCAAAAATTTCTTAGACTATTGAACTTGAGATTGGATGTTGCGGTCACAGACATTGCAGGCCTTACAGGGCTTAAGATCATCAAAGCTGTTTGCAATGGTATCACAGCTCCACAAGAGCTAGCAAAACTTGTTCATCGCAATTGCAAAAAGACTCCTGATGAAATTGCGCTTGCACTCAATTGTAACCACAGAGCGGATTTATTATTTGGACTAAAGCAAGAGTATGAGATGTACTTGACCATACGTCAAAAGATCGAAGAGTGTGATATCTACATTAAACAATTTATAGATCAATATCTCAATTTGTTTCCTGAAAAAAAGAAACTAGAGGCTCCCAAGAAGAGATATAAAAAGAAGAACAAGAATGCACCTAAGAACATGGACATGAATCAAATAGCGTATCAGTACTTTGACGGTGTTGATCTGATGTCTATCGAAGGAGTTTCAGACAGAACAGTAATCGCATTGATGAGCGAATTAGGCCCTGAAGGATTTAAGAAATTTCCAACCCACAAGCACTTTACATCATGGCTAAGACTTGCGCCAAATAATAAAATATCAGGAGGAAAGAAATTAAGTAGACGAGTTGGGCGAGGGAGCAATAAACTAAAAACCGCCTTACGTAGAGCAGCGAATGTGTTAGGTAATTTGAAAGACTCTCACTTGGGGCAATTCTTTCGTCGCATTGCTTTTCGAAAAGGCAGAGTAGCAGCAATTACAGCAACAGCTCGTAAACTTGCAGTCATCATTTGGAAAATGGTAGTAGAGAAGGTGCCATACAGACCACCTAATCCATATGAATTTAGAGATCAAAAAAGATCAAGACTCTTAAAAGAAATGAAGAACAGGATAAACAAATTAAATATTTCTCCTATGGAATTAGGTTTGGATATCAGTAACTTACACTGACGTTAGTTAGAAGGTATAAAAAAATGACAAGAATCTTAATTTTCATCGTCTTATTAACAGGATGCAAGAATGAAACCATAGACCATTATGGTCAATCTGAAGATGAATTATTAAAAGACTCAATAGAATATGCTGAATATCTTAATAGTCAGAAACAACATGGAAAAAAATGGAAATACTATGAAAACAAACAGCTTGAACTAATTGGGCTAATAAATCCAGATTCTATCGAACTTGAAAAAAATGAAATACTATATCAATTCAAAACAATAGGAAAACATTCATCTTATTATGAGGTTATTGAAATCTTGGACAAATACAATTCAAACGAAATTACATGTCAAAAGATTAAGTATTCAATCAACCTAGACTGTCACCCAGATATGGGAAAGAAACAGATAGATAATAGTTGTATCACAATTATCAATAAAAAGAAATATAATCTCAATTCAGAGGTATTAGACTCACTGAGCAAATATTTAGTTGCGAGAGAATTTTGGGAACTAAATTTAGACGTATCCGAATACAGAACTCATAATGTAGTGAGATTCTATCACGGTATTTTTCTCGATTATACTGCAACTTATCCATTAACCTATCCAACCGAAAGTGGAGTTGATACATTTATTAATAAACAGCATAGGGTAATTAGAGCACCTATGGATAGTAAAATCATGAGTGATTTGTCAAATGTAGTCGAACAAGCTCTCAAGAATAAAATGCCAGATGATAACAAGCGACGATGACGATCATAGCTCTTCCCTATTCAAGAATACTTTAGTTGATTAAAAAACTTATCTTTAAATAAGCGACTTAATTTGTATCAAGTACAAGAGCTACGACGCATGTCGCAGAACCGTCAGACTGTGTAAAAACCCTTCAAAATCACATTATAATTATTTTAATATGTTTGGTCGATTTCGTATCTTATAGGATGACCAACATTTATAAACCTTGCCATTAAACCCTTCCGCAAATCGTAATCAATTACAATTTTTATCCCTTG
>Ga0209187_1000301_pt1 | contig 99004 bp, 75 predicted proteins | sample BantaG_FD_187430 | JGI IMG/M metagenome (GOLD analysis project Ga0209187, IMG submission 187430) | Marine algal microbial communities from Bantry Bay, Ireland - BantryBay_4 metaG (SPAdes) (version 2) | ecosystem: Host-associated > Algae > Red algae > Unclassified | place: Bantry Bay, Ireland...
GGATTATGTGGAAGCAATATAAGAATTCAACCAACGGCAATGTCGCCCTGATGTTTGGCGGCGTGATGTTAATGATAGCAATGGGGGTCGGCTTAGCGACCGATGGCAGTCGAATGATGGCCGTCAAAGCGCGTGCACTCGCCGTATCTGATGCGGCCGCCTTGTCCGGCGCTGCCGCTACGGAAGCGCAGGCAAGCGATCGGGAAGAGATTGTTCGGGCCAATATTGAAGCTAATTTATACGCGATTGCCCCCGGCAAGCTGAGCGGGGAGCCTATCATTACTTTCGATGACGAGACTGAAACCGTCGCAGTTACATTGCCTGTCAGCCTCAATATGCCATTTGGGGGATTGTTTGGGAAGAATTCGAGGCCGATTGTTACGTCCAGCAAAGCGAGTTATTTGGTGAATACAATTGATCCTGTGACAATCGCATTTGCCCTCGACGCGTCTGGGTCCATGGAGGATTTGACGCTTGATGGTCGGCCAAAGATAGAAGTTGTTCAATCTGCAACAACCGCACTGTTTGAAGCTATTGAAAGCGGAGTAGATGATCCTAACAGACTTCAAGGTGTCATTCGGACCGGGATGTCAGCTTACAATACAGATTTGGTCTCTACTCAGCGTATCGCGCCGGGATGGAACCACCTCGAGGCGTCGCTTTCAGCCTTGATCGCAGATGGAGGGACCGACTCGACGCCCGCGCTGCAAAACAGCTACGACCAGATCTTAAGTGACAGATACTGGCGGTTCGCAAATGAAATGCACTATGACCCCGATCGGCTCAAAGAATATATTATTTTCATGACCGATGGGGACAATAATGAACCCGAGTTCGATCAAGCATCGATTGAGCTTTGCCAAGACATAAGAGACGACGGGATCGATCTCTATTCCGTTGCGTTTGATGCGCCTGACACGGGTCAATTACTCCTTATTGAGTGTGCGACACCTAACGATCGGGCGGCAGAGCGCGGACGAAATCGAGCCGACAGTGGGGCCTGTTTGACAGCTGGTCGGAACGGATTGGCCTTGGGGCGTTGCGCCGATAAAGCCACGCGGTCCGAATATTTCTATGATGCAAGCGATGCGGCGGCTTTTGAAGCGGCGTTTGAGCGAATTGGCTCAGAAATCTCCCGCTCAAACGTTCGTCTTAACTAACGCCGCTTAGCCGGCGGGGATGACAGCACAGGCCACGCGGGGTCCGGCTGCGCCGCTGGGCTGGCTCTTATAATCATCTGCACCGCCGTGGATGATGAAGGCCGTACCGTCGCCATCCATGAGAGCGGGTAACGAGCCCGCACGTAGATTAACCTTCATGTTTTTCACATTGAATTCACCTGCGCCGTCATCGCTGATTTCTATATTCATCATATCGCCCGCGTGAGGGCCGTCTGCGACATCGCCGTGGGCCACACCTGCCGGGTTATAATGCCCGCCTGAGCTTTTGTAATCCGGGGCGTCACATTTACCGAATTCGTGGAAATGCATCGCGTGCGTCCCGGGTGTGAGGCCGGAGACTTCAACTTCAACCTCGACACCGCCGCCGTTAATGGCTTCGATATCTACAATTCCAATTTTGGCGCCTTGCGCATTCATAATGGGGTAACTGACCTCTTCCATATCGGCCTCTGCCCCGCCGCAAGCCGTTAACATGATTGAGGTGCTTGTAAGCATTGTAAACGCTAGTAATTTTCTCATTTTTTCTCTCCTGCTAAATCCGTTTAAAAATAGGCCTCTGAATTGAATACGCGTGAGCAAAGTGCTAGGTTGCGAGATATAATTCAACCCTGCCGAATCGAGTGCTGAATGGCCGACGAGACTGACATCCCGGAAGAAGAACATGAGCGCCCCGCGCCCATACCCGAAGCGGGCGTTTCACCGGTAACTATTGAGGAGGAGATGAAACGCTCCTATCTCGATTACGCGATGTCGGTGATTGTTTCGCGGGCTATTCCGGATGTGCGCGACGGGCTAAAACCCGTCCACAGGCGTATTCTTTATTCCATGCATGAGAACGGATTTACGCGCGAAAAAGCCTACCGCAAATCCGCGCGTGTCGTCGGCGATGTTATCGGTAAATACCATCCCCATGGCGATACAGCGGTCTATGACGCGCTGGTGCGTATGGCGCAGGATTTCTCTATGCGCCTGCCTTTGCTCGACGGGCAAGGGAACTTTGGCTCTGTCGACGGCGATCCGCCCGCCGCGATGCGCTACACAGAAGTGCGCATGGACCGCCCTGCGGCCTCGCTGCTGGCCGATATCGAAAAGAATACGGTCAACTTCCAAGACAACTACGATGCGTCTGAGCGCGAGCCTGTGGTCTTGCCTGCGCGCTATCCGAACATCCTCGTCAACGGGGCAGGCGGTATTGCCGTTGGTATGGCGACCAATATCGCGCCGCATAATCTCGGTGAGGTGATTGAGGCGACATTGGCACTCATGGAAAACGGCCAGCTTACTGATGATGAGCTGCTGGAGATTATTCCGGGGCCTGACTTCCCGACGGGCGGGCAAATCATGGGCCGATCCGGCGCGCGTCAAGGCGTATTAACGGGACGCGGTTCGGTCACAGTCCGCGCGGTCACCGCGATTGAGGAAATTCGCAAGGACCGCTTCGCGATTGTGACGACCGAATTGCCCTATCAGGTGAATAAAGCGAACCTGCAAAAGAAAATCGTGCATCTCGTCAATGACAAGAAGATTGAGGGCGTGTCTGCTGTTCGCGATGAGTCTGACCGTGTCGGCATGCGCCTCGTGGTGGAGCTGAAGCGAGACGCCGTGCCGGAAGTCGTGCTGAACCAGCTTTTCCGCTACACGCCGATGCAGCAGAACTTTAGCTCCAATATGCTCGCGCTCAACGGCGGTAAGCCGATGCAGATGAGCGTCCGCGATATGCTGGAAGCCTTCCTGAGCTTCCGCGAAGATGTCATTGCGCGGCGCACAAAATTCGATCTCGCCAAGGCACGAGACCGCGCACATATTTTGGTTGGTCTCGCCACGGCCGTCGCCAATATTGACGAAATCATCCGCATCATTCGCTCCTCCGCAAACCCGAAAGAGGCGCGTGATAAGTTGACGGCTCGGACATGGCCCGCGCAAGATATGGGTGCTCTAATAAAATTGATTGCGGATCCTCGCTCCAAGCTGATGGACGATGGCAGCATCCAACTTACTGAAGAACAGGCTCGCGCCATACTTGATTTGCGCCTGCTCAAACTTACACAACTGGGCATGGACGAAATTACGGAAGAGGCGGAAAAGCTCGCCGCGACCATCACGGACTTGCTGGAGATCTTGCGCAGTCGCGCACGCGTTCAGTCTATTATTTCCTCAGAACTCACTGAAATAAAAGAGAAATATGAAACGCCGCGCCGTTCTGAATTTGTTGCAGGTGGGACTGATTTCGACGATGAAGATCTAATTACTGTTGAAGATATGGTCGTGACGGTGACCGCCGCAGGCTATGTCAAACGGACGCCTCTCGACACATATCGCGCGCAGCGCCGCGGCGGTAAAGGCCGCGCAGGCATGTCGATGAAGGACGAAGATTACGTCACGACGGTCTTTGTCGCGACAACCCATACGCCCGTGTTGTTCTTCTCTTCAACGGGGATGGCCTATAAACTCAAAGTATGGAAACTGCCGCCGGGCGGGCCGAATACACGCGGCAAAGCGCTCGTGAACTTGCTGCCATTAGAGCAAGGCGAGACGGTCAATTCCATCATGGCGCTCCCCGAAGATGAAGAGAGTTGGGCGGATCTGGATATCATGTTTGCCGCGCGCTCAGGCGGCGTTCGCCGGAACAGCTTGTCAGATTTCACCCGCGTCAATCGCAATGGTAAAATCGCGATGAAGCCGGATGAAGGCGACGGCATTGTCGACGTCCGCGTCGTGACCGAAGATGATGATTTGATGCTGACCACGGCAAACGGAAAATCCATTCGTTTCCGCACGACCGATGTCAGGCGCTTTGTTGGCCGGACATCCTCCGGTGTACGCGGGATAAAACTCGCAGATGGCGATGAAGTTATCTCTATGGCCGTGCTGCGCCATGTTGATATCGAAACAGACGAAGCCCGCGCCTATATGAAACACGCCAACGCCATGCGCCGCGCGCTGGGCGATGACACTGAGGACGATACGGATGATAGCGGTGTGGATACGCCGATTGACGCGGAACGCCTTGGCTTCCTGCAAGCCAATGAACAATTCCTGCTGACCCTCGCTGATGATGGTCTGGGCAAGCGTAGCTCGTCCTATGACTATCGCTGCATGAATCGCGGCGGGCAGGGCGTGACAGCGCAAAATCTGGATCGCGGCAAGAAATCCGATCCTGCAAAACTCGTCCGCTCTATGAGTATTTTGGAAGACAATCAGTTGATGATTGTCACGGATGGCGGCCAGCTTATCCGCTGCCCGGTCAGAAATATCTCAATCGTTTCCCGCAGCGCCCGAGGCGTCACCGTCATCCGCGTGAAGGATGAGGAACGGGTGGTTAGCGTCGGCCGGATTGAGGAGGCTGATGAGGAAGAGGCGGCGGCCGAAGGGGGCGCGGAGACGAGTCAGGACGGCGAAACACCGCCGGAAGCGCCAGCTCCCGACGGGTAAAGTACTCGAAAACGTAAAGCTTTAATTATGCTGAGGCGTTGAACCTATCTCGGATTGACTAAACTCCCTTTTTTAGTGACGGTATGAAAATACGCGTTAATGACTGGGGGAGTTTTGTTGTGAGTTTTAAGAAATTGATTGTTTTAGGCACAGTTGCGCTTTCTGTCACGGCTTGCGCTACCACCTCGGCGCCCGATGATCTTGGCGATCTCGTTCACACAGGCTTCTCCGAAAAATCAGATGGAACGGCCTACCACAAAGTCATGGGCGTGAGCTGTCCAGCGGAAATTGACGGTATGGTACGCACGTCGACCAGAGTTTATAATGATGCGGGAACAGACATCAGTTGTAATTATGGTGGCGGAGGCCGTGTTTTCACAATGTATCTCTCACAATTTCCAAAATATGATCTCCCTTCGATCTATCGCGGTGCAACAGCTGCGATCGAGAATGGCTTTGTCGAGCAAGGCTATAAATATGATGAAGAGCTGTCGGAGATCTGCTCCTCTCAATCCATAGATTCATCCTCAATATTATCGGGGTTGGCAGGCCTCATGTCCGGTGACAAGCAAGACAATACAATGACGCTAAGTCCCGCGCCGAGCGCCGTTTATACGCTGGATTCCGATATGACTTTGGTGGTTGTCGACGAAATGTTTGATCATGAGTTTTTCAAAGTTCGCTTCACAGGCCCCTTTGATGGTGAGCCGTCCGTTAAATCCACATGTGAGCTAATCCGAAATACCTATCTGTCTACAAAAACATTTGTGGAGGAAGATAGAGGCATTGAGGTTTCAAAAAAAGAGAGACTGCGCCAACTAATTAACTCGTCTAATGGCAGCTAAAGACACGGGAAATCGGTTCTGAGACACTTTGACCATCTATCTCTGTTAGCGAAAGCGCGGAGGAAAAACGACATCCCAGCTCGCCGCATTTTACCGATCAAGTCGAGGATTACATCGTGGGGCGCTCCACGACGTGCTTTATTACCCGAAGATGTAGAAGCACGCCCGATTTAGCGCTGCGCGCTCGGAGAGCGTTAGCGTTTAAAGGCAGCGTCGACCAAATCCACAATCTGATTGGCGAGGCGCTCGGTGCGGCTGGTCTTGCGAGTCAAGCCCGGGATTACTCCGCTGATTTGGTCTGTGTATCGCGACATGCGCTGTCTATTGCTCGGTCGAGTGAGGGCGTAGCCGACTGCACCGCAGGCCGCTAATGTTGCGATACTCAGCAGTGATACCTGAACTGTCTTGTTCTGCAGCCCGTCTTTCACAGCCTTTTTCACGCTTTTATCTGCCATGGGCTCTGCGGTGATTTGATAGGTTTCGGATTTCATATTGGTCTCGGACATGCTTATTTCTCCAAATGCGTTATAAGGTAAATGCGGAAACGGGCGTTATTGTTCCAAATTAGGCGCACCAAAACGCAAACAAAATCTGGCAACACGAATTTTGCCCGATATAACAGGTACATGACAAAACGCATCGCACTCTATCCCGGCACCTTCGATCCTATGACCCTGGGGCATTTGGACATTATGAAACGGGCGTCGCGATTATGTGACAAGTTGATTATTGGCGTGGCTATAAACAATGCCAAGAACCCGCTCTTCAGTCTAAATGACAGGGTTGAAATGGTGGAGCATGTGGTCGAGCCGTTTAAAGACCGGATAGAAGTTGAAGTGCTTCCTTTTGAAGGCCTGCTGATACATTTTGTTGAAAACTGCGGGGCCTCAATGATAGTGCGCGGGTTAAGAGCTGTGAGTGACTTTGAGTATGAGTTTCAGATGGCCGGAATGAATGATCGTCTCAACCCGGATATTGAAACCGTATTTCTGATGTCGGATCCGCAATATCAGACGATTGCCAGTCGTTTGGTCAAAGAAATTGCCCGGTTGGGCGGGGATGTTTCACAATTTGTGACCCCCGAAGTCGACGCACGATTGAAGGATAAATTTTCATGATCTACCGCACAACAGTCGCATTTGTTTTATCCGCCGCCTTAATCGGAAGTGCCTGCACTTCCGAGGTGTCAAAAACTAAGACACCTGTTCCGGACAGTAATGCGACGGCTGCCGCCGGTTGGACGGCTCCTGAAGAGGCTTGGCGCACGGTCAATCCTGAAAACCTGATGATTATCGACACCAAATACGGGGATATTGGCGTTGAGTTATATCCTGAAATTGCGCCTAAACATGTTGCGCAAATCAAAAAACTGACGCGTGAGAAGTTCTACAATGACGTTCCGTTTCATCGTGTGATTGATGGCTTTATGAACCAAACGGGTGACGGCTCGAATGGAAACGGGACGGGCGATTCTGATTTGCCAAACGTATCGGCAGAATTCACATTTCGCCGCGGCGCGGATATGCCCTTTACTTTGGTATCAGCTAAACAAGTTGGTCAGGGGCAAATCGGTGTCGGATTTTACAAATCTTTGCCAATTGCAAGTCAGCCAACGAGCGAAGCGGCTTTGGCGCCTGAAAATGACAACAAAGTGAATGCATTCGGTCTTCACTGCAAAGGCGTGACCTCGATGGCGCGGACGAATGATCCGAACAGTGCAAACAGCCAATTTTTTCTGATGCGCGCGAAAGCAGAACATCTGGACACGCAATATAGTATTTGGGGCGTTACTGTCATGGGATATGACCTATTGGAAAAACCCGCTTTGGGTGAGGTCGGCGGATCCGTACCAGATTGGCTGCCAGATCGCATGAATAAGGTCGAAATCGCGAGCGATATGCCGGAGGACGAAAGACCCACTGTACAAGCGTTGAAAACGGATCACCCGGCTTTTCAAGCGTGGCTCAAAACGCAAAAAAAGGCTGACGGGACGTTTCCGGAGATTTGCGATTTAAATATCCCGACCCGGGTGCTTTAATTACTGCAAAATAACCTGCTTTTTTTAAGAACCGCCGTTATACGCAAATCGCTGCTCGTCAGAGATGTCAATTTTGCAGACCCTAGACCTTCGACTGAATTAGGAATTTTGATTATGCTACCACGGATGATTTGGACGCTATCATTGTCGTCAATTCTGGCCGGCCTGGCTGTGACAGCCAGTGCGCAAAATATGACCGCGCCGGAGCTGTCATCGATCGGATTTAACGCTCCGAGCGAGGCGTGGAGAACGGTCGATCCCGAAAACCTGCTCATCATTGATACGAATTATGGTAAGATTGGTGTAGAGCTTCTCCCGGAAATCGCGCCGAAACATGTTGCGCAAATCAAGGCCTTAACCCGACAAGATTTTTATAATGACGTTGCCTTTCATCGCGTCATTGACGGTTTTATGAACCAAACGGGAGATGCGGTAAACGGAAACGGTACAGGCGATTCCACACTTCCGAATATCCCGGCCGAGTTTACTTTTAAGCGTGGGAAGGATATGCCTTTCATGCGTTTGACCACCGAGAAATTTGACCAACGGGAATTTGGCGTCGGGTTTTACAAAAGCCTCCCAATCGCAAGCCAGCCTGATGTCGATTCATTTATTTTGAAGGACAAGGCCGGCAAAGCTGAGGCCTTTGGGCTTCACTGCAAAGGGGTTACCTCAATGGCGCGTGCCGGAGGCCAAATTAACAGCGGCAACAGTCAATTTTTCCTGATGCGAGGCAAGAAATACCATCTGAACAGAGACTACTCCATCTGGGGCAACACAGTGATGGGATATGACTTATTAGAGAAACCAAAGGTCGGCGTCATCGGGGAGATCCCGGGATGGATTCCTGATCGCATGAACACGGCCGAAATCGCCGCTGATATGGCCGAAGCGGAACGCCCGACCGTGCAAGTTCTGAAAACAGGCTCTGCCGCGTTTAAGGCTTGGCTGAATACACAGAGGCAAGCTGATGGCACTTTACCGGATGTCTGCGATCTGCAGATCCCAACACGCACACTTTAAACCGCTAACCCCCAATTCTACCTTTCAAAATGGAGCCAACAATGGCCGAAAAACTGATTATGACCGTCGATAATAATAAAGGCGAAACCGGGGATGTGACAATCCTCCTCCGTCCTGATTTGGCACCTTTGCATGTTGAACAAATCACATCGCTCGCCAAGGCGGGATTCTATGACGGGTTGAGTTTTCACCGCGTGATTGACGGATTCATGGCGCAAGGCGGCTGTCCGAAAGGCACCGGCACAGGCGGCGCGAAAAACCAGATCAAAGCCGAATTTAGCCGCCATCCACATGTCGAAGGCGTGTGTTCAATGGCGCGGTCTCAAAACCCGAACTCCGCCTCCAGCCAGTTTTTTATCTGTTTAGATGAAGCTGGTTTCCTTGACGGGCAATATACGGTTTGGGGCGAAGTTGAGAGCGGTATGGACCTCGTCCATGCGCTGCCTAAAGGCGAGCCGCCGCGTATGCCCGGTAAAATCGTCAAGATGACGGTCGCTTAACTTTAAAATATAGGACGCCCGATATGGACGTCTCTCTTTTCGATTTTGACCTGCCGGAGCGCGCTATCGCGCTTCGGCCTGCCAGCCCGCGCGACAGTGCGCGGCTTTTGCATATCCCTGTTCAAGGCGCATTAGATCATAAGTCCGTCTCTGACTTGCCTTCGCTTTTGCGCGCAGGAGATGTTCTTGTTTTCAATGAGACGAAGGTCTTCCCGGCAGCGCTAACCGCGAAACGCCCGGCCCGCCCGCATGGCGGCGGAGGCGACGTCTCTGTCACTGTCAATCTGCACAAAGCCAAAGGCGAAGACGCGTGGGACGCGTTTTGCCGACCGGCCAAACGTCTGCGCGTCGGGGATAAATTGCATTTTGACGAGCGCTTGTCGGCAACGGTTTCAGAGAAACGCGGTGGCGGTGATTTGACTCTATCGTTTAACGCCGAAGGGGATGATCTACTGGCGGCTTTTGAGCGCTGCGGCGCCCCGCCTTTGCCGCCCTATATCGCTCGTAAACGCACGCCTGACGCACAGGACATCGCAGATTATCAGACGGTCTACGCTAAAGACAGCGGTTCTGTCGCGGCGCCCACCGCTGGTCTGCATTTTACGCAAGGCTTGCTGAGAACTTTGGACGCAGCTGGCGTGCAGCGTGAGACTTTGACCTTGCACGTCGGGGCGGGAACTTTCCTGCCTGTGAAATCTGATAATACGGACGACCATGATATGCATAGTGAATGGTTCACGATCTCAGATGAGGTGGCAGAGCGGCTAAACATTGCAAAAGCGGAAGGACGGCGGGTCATCGCTGTCGGGACTACAGCCTTACGCGCACTCGAATCCGCTGTTGAGCACGGTCGCGTAAAAGCGCAGTCCGGTGACACAGACATCTTCCTGACCCCGGGATCGAGTTTCCACGTGGTAGATGGATTGATGACGAATTTTCACCTCCCCAAGTCGACTCTTTTTATGTTGGTAAGTGCCATGGCCGGATTGGATAGAATGCAGGCCGCCTATAAAATTGCCATTGACGAGGGCTATCGGTTCTATTCTTACGGCGATAGTTCTTTGATTTGGAAAGCCGCCTAATGGCCAAATTCCCCTTTGATATTCATGCAACTGATGGCGAGGCCCGAACAGGGGTTTTGCGCACAACGCGTGGCGATATCCGCACCCCTGCCTTCATGCCTGTTGGCACAGCCGGCACGGTGAAGGGTGTTTATATGGACCAAGTTCGTCAAGCCGGAGCTGACATAATTCTGGGTAATACCTACCATCTGATGCTGCGCCCCGGCGCAGAACGGGTCGCACGTCTAGGCGGATTGCACAAATTTGGGGGGTGGGATGGACCTATTCTGACGGATTCGGGCGGATTTCAGGTTTGGTCTTTGTCGAAGCTCCGTAAAATGACCGAGGAAGGTGTGACCTTCCAAAGTCATTTGGACGGATCAAAACATATGCTCTCACCGGAGCGATCAATCGAGATACAGGCAGATTTGCTAGGGGCCGATATCTCAATGCAATTGGATGAATGCACAGATTTCCCTGTGAGCTACGATACCGCCGCGCGGTCAATGGAGTTATCTCTGCGGTGGGGGAAACGTTCTCTTGAGGCCTTTGGAGACAGGGGGAATCAAACCCTATTCGCGATTGTTCAAGGATCCAACTTTCCTGAGCTCCGCAAAATGTCGGCTGAAGCGTCCATTAAAGAGACAGCCGCGGGAGGATATGGCGGCTTCGCGATCGGTGGATTGGCCGTGGGGGAAGGGCATGCTGCTATGTGCGAAACATTGTCTTTCACGACGCCGCACCTCCCAAAGGGTCGTCCGCGTTATCTCATGGGGGTTGGAAAACCGATTGATATTGTTGAGGCCGTTTACCGCGGAGTTGACATGTTTGACTGCGTTATCCCGACACGCTCCGGTCGTCACGGGCAAGTTTGGACGGATACGGGTCCTTATAATATCAAACGTGCAGAATTTGCCGAAGATGAGAGCCCGCTCGATACGGAGATTTCCTGCCCGGCGTCGCAGGAATATACCAAGGCTTACGTCCATCATTTAATACGGTCAAACGAGCTATTGGGGGCCATGATCTTGTCTTGGCACAATATTGCATATTTTGAGGATTTGATGTCTCGGATTAGAGCGTCCATCGCTGCCGGAACTTTTGAGGCGTTTGTAAGTGAATTTCGCGCTAACTGGTCCAGGCCAACAACATGAGATTTGGCTGTTTTACGGGTTGACGAGTCTGCGTGCCGACTCTAGTGAGGCGCGGCTTTGAATAAGCGCCCTTAGCTCAGTTGGTTAGAGCGCCTCACTTTTAATGAGGATGTCCGCGGTTCGAATCCGCGAGGGCGTACCATTCCCTTAAATTTTACGATTTTTGTTCGTCTAGCATTTGCTAATTCTGAAACAACGTGGCTGAGCTTGCCCCATATAAATACACACTGTTAGCTCAGGCCATATCAGGGTTCTCTATTATGTCCGAAAATTAGGAAAGTGGTGCAAATTAGCAACTTTTTATAAAAATCCTTTCTTTTTTGGGCGAAAACACCTAATCGGCCTTGGCATCGCGGAACCTTTCCGTGTAGCGACGGGTTACGCAAGATAGCCCCCCCCGGGCTTTTCAGTGTTTTTTAGAAGAATGGCGTTGCCATTTATTGGAGGAAATCTCATGAAGCATAAGCTTCTTATCGCAGCAGCCGCTACAGCAATGATGGCTGCTCCATCTTTCGCATCGGCTCAAGACGAGTCAGGCTGGTACCTAAAGGGTGCTGCAGGTTACGGAATTGGTACTGACATTGACGTCACTGGCGGAATTGTTGGCGACGTCGAAGCCGAAGGTAACGTTGCCGGCAATATCGGATTGGGTTATGACTTTGGTGATAACTGGCGTGTCGAACTTGATGGAACATCCATGTGGAACGATTACGGTTCAATCTCTCAGACTCCGGAAAGCTATGGTAAGCTTCGTACGGACGCTGCGATGATTAACGCAATCTATGACTTCAACGACTTTGGTAAATTTGCACCTTATGTCGGTGCAGGTGTCGGTATTGTTCATGGTGACGCATCCTTCAATTCACATGATTTTGAGCGTCCTGACGGCGCGGGTCAAATCGAAAACCCAACATGTATTGGTGCTCGCGCTCCAAACAACATGAACTTTTTCAACGATAACTATTCATGTGACTACAATGACAGCGACGTCTCCCTCGGTTGGCAACTTCTTGCAGGCCTTGGTTATGACATCACTGACAAACTGACTTGGGATACAAATTATCGCTATATGCAAGCCGGTGACATGGACATTAAAGGTCGGTTCACTAACGAAGCAACTGGCAACTCGACGCCGGGTCAAATTGAACTTGACGGCGTTGGCGGGCATCAGTTGATGACGGGCTTCCGTTATCGCTTTGGTGATTCGGCTCCTAAAATGCTGCCACCACCACCGCCGCCGCCAATGCCTACAACTCGCACATGTTGGGACGGATCGGTTATTCCTGTCGCGTCTGTGTGTCCTGAGAGAGTTGTTGAAGTTGCTCCACAGCCTCAAATCCGTTGCTGGGATGGTTCTATGGTATTCGACTCCGGTCAGTGTCCTGCTGAGCCACCACGTTTGACGTGTCCTGATGGATCAATCGTTTCTGATCTAAACTTCTGCCCACGCGTTGAGCCTATCCCAATGCCGGCTGGTTGTACTGAGCAGTATCGTCAAGAAATCATCTATTATGAATTCGACAAAGGCGCATCTGCTGAGACACGCAACACAATCACACGCGCTCTTGATGCAGGTCAGTTCTGTTCAGTTGATGGTGTCCGTGTTGTCGGCCACACCGATACATCCGGTGCTGCTTCATACAACTTGGCACTCTCCAAGCGCCGCGCAAACGACGCGCTCAATGAGCTCGTTCGTCAAGGTGTCGCTCGCAACTCAATTGTTGCTGAAGGCAAAGGCGAAACAGAGCCATTCGTCCAAACCGGCGATGGTGTGAAAGAGCAATTGAACCGTCGTACAGAGGTTCTTCTTACTCTTGGATCCGTTAGCGGATTTACCAACTAGGTAGACCAATAATTATTAGAAAGCCCGGTCTTCGGACCGGGCTTTTTTTTACTTTGATTTCAAGCTGAGAGCAGATGAGATCTGGCCCTGAAAATGTTGAAAACGTTTCACTAGGCTTCATGCTACAGAGCGTTGCTAGTGACCCATACGACGAGAGCAACTACACTACACTTGAGAACAAATCTAAGTGCCTAGTGGTTTGTAGCAGTCGCGAGGTTTGAGAGAGCCCTTAGCAAAACAAGAGCAGAGAAATAGGTGAGGCTTAGCATATCAGCTGGTCCTCAGAGATGATCTCTTTCGTACCATAGCTAGTCGTGTCCGCTATCAATCGATCATAGATTGGGCCGAAGTCCTGTTGCGTCGCTTTAAACAGCTGCGCGTAATCATTGATAACAAAGTAGGTTTTCTGAAATTTATCGATCTCATAATTCGTGCGCATTGTGCGTTCGAGGTTAAACACCATTCGATTTGGCTCGGCATTTTCCAAGGCATATCGACTCTCGCCAAATGAGGACACGATCCCCGCGCCATAGATGCGTAGCCCATTGGGAGTGTTGATGAGGCCGAATTCAACCGTATACCAATAGAGCCGCGCGAGGTTCTTTAATGTTCCCAAATTCAGCGCCCGTAACCCGCCTTGTCCATATGCCTGCATGTAATCTGCAAACACCGGATTGGCGAGCATAGGCACATGCCCAAAAATATCATGAAAAATGTCTGGCTCTTGCAAGTAGTCAAGCTGATCCCGACGCCGAAGAAACCGTCCCGCAGGAAATCGCCGATTTGCCAAGTGGGTGAAAAAGACATCATCGGGGACGAGGTGAGGGACCATTACAATTTCCCAGCCTGTGAGGGCGCTCAATGCCGGATTTAGGCGTTCCAAATCCGGAATGCCCGAACGGCTGAGTTCCAATGTTTCAAGCCCCTCTAGAAATTCAGGGGCGGCGCGGTCCTTCAGAATGTCCAATTGGCGGGCGTAAAGCAGATCCCACACGGCATGTTCATCAGCTGTATATTCAGACCAGCATTGGTCGATTGAAAAATCCGAGCGGGGCGTTTGCCGTGAGACGACGGGATCTTGAATGTTGGAGTGAGTCATTTGTCCCTTTCTAATGCGCTGAATATGAAAATTCCTTTCGTTTATTCAGTATTTTCGTTTTTCTTCTTCTTTCCGAACAAGCCTTTAAGAAGGTTTTCGCCGACATCTTCGAGCGTCTCAGGCTCCTTTTTAGGTTGTTCAGTTTCCGGCGTCGCGCTCTCGTCAGATGTAACCGTTGGTTCGGTCCCGCCTACTATTGTGGGAGCGGTCGGCGTTACCGGTGATTTGTCGCCGCCAATGACGCCGCTCAGAATGTTTCCCACAGCCGAATCCCCTAACTTGTCTTGTATAAGGCTGCTCGCCTTATCACGGGCCTTGGCTTCAGCAATGTCTCCTAAAAAATTCGTATCCAGCGTCGCTTTGGCTTGCCCGAATCCGCCCGTAAATCGCAGGGGGACACCGTAACTTGCAAGCTCGCTTGTGCCGGTCAATTTGGGCCGGATACCGATATCAATCGTTTGTTGCCCAATATCAATTGATCCATCCGCGTCCATTTCAAATGCGCCCGATTTCAACTGAAACCCATTCAAAGTCGCGCGCCCATTTGTGAGCGAGAACCGACTGTCTATATCATTGAACTCCGTTGTCCCGCCAAGTCCCATGCCCTGCGAGGGTAGGGCGCGGGAGGTTATGGCCTGTTCCACACCCGTTAACAGACTATCGGCGTCCAGACCTAAAAGCTGGCCTTTGATGACTTTGAAAAGGCCGTCCCCCGTCAGGCTTTTCATAATGTCGGCTTGGCTCTGACCGCTTCCGGTGAAGGACATCTTCAGGTCAGACGTCCCGGTGATTTTATCAAAACCGCCCGACGCTGCGAAGAAATTTCGCGCCGTAACGGACTTTATCGTCGCGTCAATCGCGATGGCAGGCACACCGTTTTGCGAGGTGAGCGAGAATTTACCCGTCGCGTCGCCGCCATATAGCTTCGTCTTGTCCAGGTCCGCCGTCAGCGTTCCGTTTTTCAAAACGACTTGGCCCTTCGTGTCGCCCAGTTTTATTCTATCCATGATGATGGACGGAGTTGTTATATCCACTCTTGCATTCATAGATTCGAGTCCGGAAATCGAAATGGGATCGTCTGACCATGGTTGAATTGCTCCGGTCGGATTCTGTTCAGACCAGGCTGCCATATAAGGGCGCAGATCCAATGGGCTGAGGGCGAGGACACCTGTCAATTCGGGTTTGGAATTTCTCATCTCCATGACGAAATCTCCTTTGCCTGACAGGCTATCCAGATTGATGGAGCCATTACTAAATGACATTCTCTCCGGCGTTCCGCTGACCTGTCCGGACAAAGCAAATTTCTCAAAGATGGCTCCGACCTCGGTTGATGTGGGCAGGACCACATTTTGGGACGTTGCAATGCGCCGCAAGCTATCGGCCGATACCGTTAGCGCGCCCGAAATATCGCTCGCGTCCCCAACCTTTAGCCTGCCTTTAAAGTCGCCGTTTAAGAGCCCTTCTTGCAGCTCGGCAGAAAGGCCAGAGAAGGTATATCCATCGCCTTGTGACTGAATCTGGCTGGCGATTTTAATACGCTTGGCGACGTCAGAATAGGGGATTTCTCGCAAGAGGGCTGCATCTAAAGCCCCTAAGTCACTGATTTCACCGGAGAACTGTCCGTTAAAACCCAGCGTTTCGCCGTAAGTAAGGTCGCCGTTATAATTCCCGTTCAAATGCCCTTCTGAGGCTTTTGCAGTAAGATTGGAGACGGTCGCCTTGCCATCCACTAGGGCAATCTGACCTTTAGCTGAAAGACGTTTCATTGCGGCTGCATCCGGCTGGTCAAGGCCCGCCTTTTTCACCAATGACGCGACGTCCGGCGTTGCCCCGTCAAATGTCCCATTAAGGCTCAGGGTCTTGTTAAAGGCTGCATTGCCTTTGAAATTAGCCGTCAGATCAGACCCGGTTACGGCTGTTTCGATATCTGTTAGAGTGAATATCTTTCCCGTCCATTCAACATTCCCCTGCGCGTTCACAGCGTCAACGACGTCTAAGGCTTGGACGGGCTCGTCCAAGAAAGGTTCAATCAGCGTCATATCGTCGAGCTCGGCGGAAAATTTGCCGGAACTCTTTGCGCCTTCTGTCAGGTCAATACGCCCGTTAAAACCGGCGTTGACCCCGGATCCTTTGGCCACAAAATCCAATGCCGGAAATTTAATGTACTCCGGACTATATTCAACCTCACCTTCGGCGGTCACAGCAGAGATCATGTCCAGGGCCTCAATAGGCTCTTCCAGATAGGGTTTGATGATATTTAAGTCATCAAGCTTGGCAGAAAACTTGCCGGCGGTTTTCACCCCGTCGGTTAGGTCAAGACTACCATTATATTTTGCGTCGAGACCGGCGCCTTTCGCCACCACGTCCAGCGCAGAGAATTTTGTTGAGGTCGGTCCATATTCGACATCCCCTTTAGCGCTGACAGATGAAAGGGCTGGCAGGGTCAAATCATCGGGCAGGGGCAAGTGTTCAGCTAAGGCAATCAGATTTTCACTGCCGGCGTCAAACTTTCCGGCGACCGCAATGTCTTCGCCCTCCAAAAACTGCCCATTGAATTCAAATGCGCCTTCATCGGTTTTTACATCTGCCGAAACGCCCGTTTTTAGGCCGTTTAAAAAATCAGCAGGCGAATCTATGCCGGCGTCTATGGTTGTATTCATGCCGTCATAAAGGAAATCACCATTCAAGCGCAGGGGCTTGGCGAGACCTGGCGCGCGCAGATCGAGGTTAATCTTCTCTATTTTTATATTTTCACCGGCTGCGGCATCAATGTACACGACGGTTCCATCTTCAATACTTAGCAGGGCAAGGGCAGGATCATATTCTGTGAACCGCCCGTCGCGCTTGAACGGACCTTTTTCAACAGGCTCTTCGACTTCTTTTCCGACCCAGTTTGCACGTCCATCTGCTTGTTTCTCTAAGCGTATCGATGGTGATTTTAGCGTCACGCCGGAAATTTCAACGCGTTTACTTAAAAGCGGCCAGAGTTTTACTTTTGCGGACATGGCCTCAACGTCGACAAACTTCCCCTCCGGAAATCCTTCGGGGTTTGCAAGGCTTATGGAGCCTGTTTCGACCTTTATCACCGGCAAGGTCGATATCTTAATATCGCCAGTGATCGTGACATTGCGAGCAAAGGCGCGGCCTAAATCAGCTTCCAGCTTAGTCCGATAGGTGTCAGTTGGAACGAGCCCGGGCAGGATTAAAACGGCCCCGACAAGAAGAACAAACACAACGGCTAAGCCGATAATAATACGTTTTACCATGTTTAAAATATAAACGCGTTTGCGGCATTGCACCATTTTTATTTGAACAAATAACGCATTTGGGTGTTAATACTTACAGAGAAACCAGCGAATCTTCAGCTCAGCGTCAGATTGGACTGTTTATAGCGGGTGCGAAAGATTGAACGGAGAAGACTTATGACGTGTAACCATGACCATTCAAACGACGGGACTGTTGCGCCTCATTTGGCCTTCATGCCGCGACGCAAACTTTTACAGGGCCTAGCCGCCGGCGGGGCGATCGCAGCTGGCGCCTCTGTTTCTGGTTGCACCACCAATCCCTACACGGGCAGCAAACAGTTCCTCGCCCTTGCTCCAAAAGACCTATCAGGCGCTGCCGAGGCGAGTTGGACCGAGATGAAACAGAAAATTCCAACGTCCAACGATCCGCGTTATACATCGCGCTTGCGTAATATTGGTAACCGCATTTCAAGGGTCTCGCCCTATGCTAAGCAAACTTGGGATTTCCAAGTTTTCGATACGGATACAAAAAACGCCTTTGTCCTGCCCGGTAACCGTGTTGGCTTTTATAAAGGCATGATGGATTTCGCGGAATCTGATGATGCTATTGCGGGTATTATGGGTCATGAAGTCGGCCATGTCGCCGGAGCGCATGCTCGGTCGCGTATTTCCAATCAAATGCTGACGCAGGTGGCAGTTGTCGGCGGAACGATCTTGGGCGGATCACAGATGGCTAAGAAATGTAGAGACTTACCGGTCAATCGTCGGAACGCATGTTTGCAAAAGGCCCAACAAAAAACCGCTATGCTTCAACAGGCGTTAGGTTTGGGTGCGCTTCTCGGCATTACCCTGCCATATTCTCGTCTTCATGAAACGGAATCGGATTTGCTGGGTGCTAATTATATGTACCATGCCGGATATGACCCGCAAGAATCTGTAAAACTTTGGGAAAAAATGGCCGCAGCATCGCCGTCCCGTCAACCCACGATACTCTCTACGCATCCGGACCCGGGTGATCGTGCGCGCGTTTTGTCGGCCTATATCGCCCGTCAGGAAAAAATGGGGTCGCAGGGCTTTAAGAACATCAAGACGTAGATTCCCGGATATAACTCAAAATACAGATTGAGGGCGGGAAAGGGGTTGCACCTTTTTCCCGTCTGCTTTAATCGGCGCATTCCAACAGATGCCGCCTTAGCTCAGTTGGTTAGAGCGCTGGCTTGTGGAGCCAGAGGTCCTTGGTTCGAGACCAAGAGGCGGTACCATTTCCCCTAAAAACCCCAAGAATATTGCGCCGCTAACGCATGGTTAACGCTGACTTACTAAGCAGGACCCAATCAATAGAGGGCTTTGCATGACTTCGATAACCGGTTTCGTAAATCGTCTTGGAAAGGCGACAATACGTCAGGCCCTACAGGGGACAACCGCAGAAGCGCGGGCCAATGCCGTCCAGAAACTTGGACGCGATTTACGCACCGCAGAAATGAATGCGGCCGAACGAGCCTTTGCCACCAAATTGATGGACCGGATATGTAAAGACGTCTCGTGTCTAGTCCGGCGGGCGTTATCTATTACCTTACAGAATTCACGAAACTTACCGCGCCACATAGCGCTTGCCCTCATAGAGGACATTGATTCTATCGCTGTGCCAATTCTAGCGGCATCGCCGATCCTCACAGATAGTGACTTAGTTGACGTTTTACAGTCCGGCGCTGCGGATAAGGTACGGGCCATCGCGCAGCGAAAAACGATTAGCTTTCATGTCTCCCAAGCCGTCGTTAGCTTTGGCGACGGCCCGGCGACGGCCCATTTAGCCGCCAATGACGGCGCGTTGATCTCACAGGAAACGGCCGAGATGATTGCGGATTTACACGCAGATGATGATTTAATCCGGGACGCGGCATTATCGCGGCACGATATGCCGCCCGCCGTTATTGCAAAGCTTATTCATCACAGCGCTGGTGAGGTAGAGTTGAATTTGAAAGCATTTCCAGGCGTTTCGAGCAGCCGTGCTGCCCGAATTGCCAGTGATATGCGTCAGCGAGCACAAAGCTATGTCATAGGCGAAAATTGGCCGGAGGACCGATTGCGGGACTACGCGCGGGCCTTGGATAAGTCAGGGAAATTGACCCCGCGCTTGATTTTGCGTTGCGCCGGGCGAGGCGATATCCGCTTTGCGATGATGGGATTATCCCTCTTGTCAGGACAGACCTTGGCAAAAACGCGGGTAATGGTCTTGGCCTCATCAGGCTTGGGCCTTAAGGCACTTGCCCTACGCGCACGTTTTACTTTGCCTCAAATTGAGCTGCTGTCAGCGTGTGTTCAATCATATTTGTCCGTCGAACATGAAAGCCGGATTCCGTCGGCTGCGAAATTTCAGCTTGTCGTGGCAGAGCGCCTGATCAGTTCGGATTTGGATTTGCCTGAATATATCAGCGCAGACTTGCTTGATATTTTAGACGCTCATGCGGGCTTGAGACAGATTGCATAGCCGGTTTTTCTAGGTTGCAAACTGCTCCTGCAATATTTTCTCTGCCAGTCCGTGATCTTCATCAAATAACATCGTGAGGGTCGTTTCTTCATTTTGCTCAATCTCAATGGAGATAAGGTCTTGGATTTCGGAGTTATCAGCGGAGGCCGAGACCGGGCGTTTTTCCGGGTCCAGCACATCAAACCTGACCTTTGCGTGACCCGATAGAAGCGCGCCGCGCCACCGTCGCGGTCTGAACGCGCTAATCGGGGTGAGGGCGAGAATATCAGCGCCCAGCGGTATCACCGGGCCATGCGCGGACAAATTATAGGCGGTTGAACCTACAGGCGTGGACAGCATGACGCCGTCAGCAACCAATCTTTCCAATCGGACTTTGCCGTCTACGCTGACTTGAATATGGGCCGCTTGTTGTGACTGACGGAAAACGGACACTTCATTAAAGGCGATATCTTCGAATGTGCCGCCTGCCGCTTCGGCTTTCATGGAGAGTGGGTGGACAGGTGTTATCGTCGCGTTCTGGAGTCTCACGACTAAGTTTTCCGGATCATACTTGTTCATCAGGAAGCCAACGGTCCCTTTATTCATGCCGTAAACCGGAAGCCCGCGCGTGACGAGCGGTAGGTAACGCCGGAATGTGCTTAGCATAAAGCCGTCCCCCCCTAATGGAATAATGGCGTCAGCCTCTGCGGCATCCACATTTCCATATTTGGAGACAAGCTCATCCATCGCCTCTTTGGCGTTCGGGCGATTGGAGGCGACAAAGGCCAGTTTTTCAAAGCTTTGATTTGCCATGGCCAACGCTTTATATTTGACGGCGAGGGAGAGCAAAGCCTAATCTCGGAATGTGTATAGGGTATTTTCGCAACACGTTATTGTCTTAAGCTGTTTTCTTTTTATTTGCGGGGAGGCTCAGGCCGGGGCGTGGAACCAGCGAGCTGGCGAAGGGCAGATTATTTCGACGTCTTTCTGGAGTAATGCCGGGCAAATTTTCAACGACGAATATGACGCGGTGCCGCTGCGCGGATTTACAAAAACGGAAACACGTCTATATCTTGAGTATGGCATTACGAATTGGCTCACCATCGTCGGTAATGGCGGCGTTCAAACGCTGAATTTCCGGGATGGCGATTCGCGTTTCGACTATGACGGCTTGGATGACACTGAGCTCGGTCTCCAGTTTAAAATGCGAGAGGCTGAGGGTATCTCCACAGCTCTTCGCGTGAGTTATGTTATCGATAGCCAACTCGATAACCGAGCTGTCGATGTGTTGCGCGGAGGCGATCAATATGAACTGCGTGCTCTACTCGGTCAAAGCCGCGAGACTATAGTGGGAGACTTCTTTTACGATGCGCAGATCGCAGCGCGAACCAAAGAATTCGATAAATTGGATGGGGCGCAAGGCGCAATAACTCTAGGCTGGAGGCCAACCAGCCGGTGGCTCATCATGTCGCAATCATATGCAAATTTTTCAGACGATGATAAAATCGACGGGTTTGAAGTGCCGGAACAAATGCAACTGTCGTCAACCGTATCCGTCGCCCGTCAGTATAAGCCAGGGCGTTATGTCCAATTTGGCGCTGGGCAGACCTTATTCGGACAAAATATTGTTAAAGAACGCAGTCTTTTCATTGCGTTATGGGCTGAATATTAAGGCGTCGTCTTCTCTTTAAGGTAAGCCTGAACCGCGTCCCGATCCTCTTGTTTTTTCAATCCGATGAAGGTCATTTTATTACCGGGCATATAGGTCCCCGGCTTTTTCAAATAGCCGTCCATTGTTTGTTCATCCCAAATGATGTCAGCCGCCTTCATGGCTTTGGAATAGGCGAAACCTTCTTTTGAAGCCGTTTTTGACCCGTAGATATCCCAAAGATTTGGGCCCACCTTGTTCGCGCCGCCTTCTTCTAATGTATGGCATGCGCGGCATCTCGAATAGAGTTTTGCGCCCCGTTGAACGGGAGTCATTTCAGTCTTTGCTTTTGCTGGTACAGAGGCTGTTGGGGTATCGGCCTCTGGCGCGTCAGAGCCTCCGCAAGCGGAAAGAATAATGGCAGCGGCAAAAAAGGGGATGAGTGTTTTCATCCTGGCTTATTGGCTGATGGATTGAGATTCTGCAAGGCGGCTGTCCCGAAATCTGAATAGGTGCCATGTGTGAAAACATAGAACGACGCGGCGATTTGGCTCTTAAATCCGATTGGGGTTCATGTCATAGCCACCTTCGATAATTAAAGAGGTCAAGATGACGTTTCAAGCTCCCGTAAATGCTATGCAGTTCCTCCTCCGCCACGCCGTGGATATGGATAAAATTACGGCTCTTCCCAAATTCGAAGATACGAATGACGAGCTGATTGGAGACATTTTGAACGGGGCTGCGGTCTTTGCGCGTGATGTGGTTGCACCGACAAACTGGGATGGAGACCAAACGCCTGCGTCTTTGGACGGGAAAGACGTCACAGCCTCGCCGGGTTTTAAAGAGGCCTATCAGTCATTTGTGGAATCGGGATGGCAGAGTCTTGCCATGAGCCCTGACATTGGCGGGATGGGATTGCCCACTGTTGTTTCCGTCGCGACGAATGAAATGATCTATAGCGCGAATATGGCCTTCGGATTATGCCCTATGCTGACCAGTTCTGCGACAAAAGCCATTGAAGCGCATGCGTCGGAAGACCTGAAAAATATCTATGTGCCAAAAATGGTGACGGGTGAGTGGACAGGCGCGATGTGTCTCACCGAGCCACAAGCCGGCTCTGACCTCGGCCCAGTGCGGACGAAAGCTGTTGATAATGGCGACGGGACATATTCGATCACGGGTCAAAAAATCTATATTACGTGGGGCGATCATGACTGCGCCGAGAATATCATTCACTTGGTGCTCGCGCGTCTACCTGACAGTCCCGACGGGTCCCGCGGCATTAGCCTGTTCATTTGCCCGAAAACCTTTGTGAATGAGGACGGTAGTCTCGGCGAGCGCAATGATTTTTACCCGATTGGGCTTGAGCATAAGTTAGGCATTCACGGCAGTCCGACTTGCGTCATGGAGTTCAAGGGTGCGAAAGGCTGGCTTGTCGGGGAAGTCAATCGCGGTCTCGCCTGCATGTTTACGATGATGAATGAGGCGCGGCTTTTTGTGGGTGTTCAAGGCGTCGCGATTGGGGAGCGCGCTTATCAAGCGGCTTTGGATTACGCACATGAACGCGTTCAGGGCACGCCGCCCGGCGAAGAGGCAGGCGCGCCAATTGTGCATCATCCTGACGTGCGGCGCATGTTGATAGATATGAAAGCGCGCCTCATGGGTGCGCGCGCCATTGCGATGGCAACGGCGGCCGCTGACGATCTGGGCGATCATGGCCGAGCAGGGCTGTTGACACCAATCACCAAATCTTACGGCTCAGACCTGGGCGTCGATGTGGCGTCCATCGGTGTGCAGGTCCATGGCGGTATGGGCTATGTCGAAGAAACAGGCGCGGCGCAGCATTTGAGGGACTCTCGTATCGCTCCGATTTACGAAGGCACAAATGGTATCCAAGCCATGGATTTGGTTGGCCGAAAACTTCGCCGGGATGGCGGTGAGGAAATGCATAAACTTATCGCAGACCTCAAATATATCATGACGTTAGCTGACAATAGTTCAGGTCACGGGCAGGCCGATTTAACGGTTTGCGTGCGGGCCTTGGGCGAAGGCATTGAAACGCTGACCACAGCGACGGATATTCTGTTAAATGCAAATAATGACGATGCTCTTGCCGTCGCGACGCCTTACCTATCGCTATGCGCAAATGTGCTTTCAGGGGCCTTGTTGATTAAGGCAGTTGCAAATGGGTTAAGCGCAGGCGATGCGCACGCAAAATCGATGGCGAGTTTGGCGCGTTATCATGCTTTGTCCGTCATGCCGCGTGCTGCCGGACAGTTGGATTTCATCCGGGCGGGCGGTGACCCCGTCTTCGATTTCCCTGTCGGACAGCTTGCGGACCTCTAGGGCTTTGCTCTAAAGGGCTGACACAAAGGAATAAAATGTCAGCACAACCCCAAAACAAGCCTCACCTGCGTCCTGTTAAGCGGGCGCGCCGGATAACAGCGCCTCAGATCACGGAGCGCAAGGGCGGGGAGCCGGTCGTTTGCCTCACAGCCTATGACGCGCCGACCGCAGAAATCATGGATGAACATGTCGATTTGATCCTGGTGGGAGACTCATTGGGAATGGTCGTTCACGGTTTGCCGTCTACGGTTGGCGTAACTTTGGAAATGATGATCTTACACGGTAAAGCGGTCATGCGGGGCTCCAAGACTGCCATGGTTGTCGTGGATCTACCCTTTGGGTCCTACGAAGCGAGCAAAGAGCAGGCTTTCGCTTCGGCGTCGCGCGTAATGATGGAAACGGGATGCCAAGCGGTCAAGATTGAAAGTGGAACTTACGCGGCTGAGACGATTGAATATCTCGTAACACGCGGAATCCCGGTTATGAGCCATGTCGGCCTCCGCCCGCAGAGCATGCATGTGCTAGGAGGGTTTAAGGCACGCGGCCGAACAGCCGAGATCGCAGAGGAGATCGTCACGAATGCGAAGGCCGCCGCAGAAGCCGGGAGTTTCGCCGTCGTTGTCGAAGGTGTCTCAGAGAAACTTGCCGATCGTGTCACGGAAGCTGTAGATATCCCGACCATAGGCATCGGGGCCTCTGCAAAATGTGACGGGCAAATCCTCGTTACGCCGGACATGCTGGGTCAATTCGCGCGGGTGCCTAAATTCGTCAAAAAATACGGCAATCAACTTGACGCCACACGCGATGCGGTCGTGCAATATGCGGCGGATGTGAAGGCGCGTAGTTTTCCCGGTGAGGCCAATCTCTACCATTTTACCAAGGCAGATTCCTGACCCATCCGTAATGCCGTTAGCTGTTGTGTCGGCTCTTGCGCGGGGCTAGGTTCCGCTCAAGTTTTACGGCGCAATGCGCCCCTGATTCAAGGTCCGAGACGTGGTCGATTTTATCAATGAAGTGGAAGAAGAACTCCGTAAGGACGATTATAACCGTCTTCTGAAAAAATATGGCCCGCTTATCGGTATTGTGCTCTTCGCAATCATCGCGGGAACCGGCTATATCGAATATCGTAAATATGCCGATGACAAAAAGGCGCAGGCGGTTTCCGCCGTCTATACGGCTGCTGATAAACAGCTCGATGAAGGGCGTCCAGATGAAGCCGTTGCGGCTTTCGTTGATCTAGGCGAGACGGGTCCCGATGGATATGCGGGGCTTGCGCTTATGCGGGCTGCCGCTGTTCGCGAAGATCAGGGCGATATGATTGGCGCGGTCCGTTATTTCGACCAAGCCGCCGAGAAGTTTTCGGGCGCCCGCCACAAACAGCTCGCACAATTAAAAGCGGCCTATCTTCTTGCGGACCAGGGAGCCTATGCGGATGTCATTGGCCGGGTCACGCCGTTGGCTGAGACCGATGCGCCATATGAGTTTTTGGCCCGTGAGCTTTTGGGATATGCACATTCTGAGTCAGGTGACCAATCCTCGGCGCGTGAACAATTTGCCTATCTGACGTCCATTCCGGGCGTTCCGGCGACTGTAAAGCAACGGGCCGAACAATCCATGGCCCTCATGGGCACGAAGGCCGCTCCCAAAGCGCCTCAGCCGATCACAAATCCTACCATTGAAAAGCAGGACGACGCGACAGATGAAGAATAACATACGCCTTCTGACGGTATTGAGTGCAGCGCTGCTGACCGGCTGCTCCACTCTGGATGCCATCAATCCGTTTGATAAGACCGAATCCGCCAAACGCGCTGAACAAGGCGTCGTCGCGGGCGAAGATCAACGTATTTCGATTTTGGAGCTCTCTGAGACTCTGGGCGTTGAAACGCCGACAGCGCCAGAGCAAATCATCCTGCCCGACCCTTATGTGAATACGGATTGGCCGCAAATGGGCGGTAACGTGCAGCATGTTGTCCAGCACACCGGCGCAACGGGTCCATTGGACCGGGCTTGGTCTGTTGACATAGGCGAAGGGTCCGGACGCAAAGGCCGCATTGTTGCACCGCCTGTTGTTGCGGGCGGTTCAATCTTTACGGTCGACTCTCGCTATAAGGTTTCAGCCTTCAGCGAAACCACGGGTGACAAGATCTGGGATTTTAAGGTCGAGGCCGTTCAGCGCGAGTCAACACGTGTCGGCAAAACCAGCTTTCTCGACCGTATCCGAGATCCACTGACATTTACTGATGGCGACGGCAGCGACAAAGAAGGCGTTGGCGGCGGGATTGCTTACGCCAATAATACAGTTTTTGTGTCCTCCGGCCTTGGTAAGATGGTGGCTCTGAATGCGCAGACCGGTGAAATTATTTGGGCGCGCCAAACACGCGTGCCGCTGAATTCTGTGCCAACTATTGACAATGGCCGTGTCTTCGTAATTTCGGATGATAATGAACTTTTCGCCCTAAACGCCAATACGGGTGAAGTGCTTTGGTCATATCAGGGCATTATTGAAACGGCGTCTATGCTGACGGCTCCGGCTCCGGCTGTTGTGGACGATGTCGTGATTGCACCATTTTCCTCCGGTGAACTAATTGCGCTACGCGTTCAAAACGGCGGTGTGCTTTGGCAGGATTCTCTATCATCTACGGCGCGCCTGACACCGCTCGCGTCTTTGAACGATATTTCCGGCGGTCCGGCTGTCGCAGATGGTTATGTGATTGCGACGGCGCAAAGCGGCGTCATGACGGCTTTTGATTTGCGCACCGGACAGCGCGTCTGGTCTCAACCTGCCGGGTCTTTGTCTATTCCGCTTATCGCGGGGGATGTTGTCTTTACGTCTACGACCACAGGCCAGGTGGCGGCTATGTCAAAACTTGACGGCACTATTCTTTGGATTCAACAATTAGAGAATTTCAAAAATGCGAAAAAGCGGAAGGAACGCACTGTTTGGATCGGACCTTTGTTGGCGGGCAATCGTTTGGTTGTCGCGAGTTCCAGAGGTGATGTGACGCTGCTCGACCCGCGCTCCGGATCTATCCTCAAAGAGATGGACGTGAAGTCTCCGGTTTTCGTCCCGCCCGTCATCGCAAATGAAACCGTCTATGTGTTGACCGACGACGCTAAACTCGTCGCGTTTAAATAGCCTCATGGCACGGAAGCGGCGCTTTGAGGATGAGGACGACCTCCAGGTCGTCGACACTCGGCCCGCTCGGATTGCCGTTATTGGCCGTCCGAACGTCGGGAAATCCACATTGTTCAACCGTATGGCCGGGAAAAAACTCGCCATTGTAAATGACATGCCCGGCGTCACCCGCGATGTGCGCGAAACAAAATCGCGCTTGCGCGGACATGACATGACCCTGCTGGACACGGCCGGATTTGAAAACGCAACCGGGGATAAACTCGAAGCCCGTATGCGTAGTCAAACGGAAGACGCCGTTGTCGGCGCGGATGTGCTGCTCTTCGTTTATGATGCGCGGGAGGGCGTGACGCCGCTCGACCGCATCTTTGCCGATTTCGTCCGTAAACAGGGCAAGCCCATCATACTCGTCGCGAATAAATGTGAAAGCAGCGCGGCAGACACCGGCATAAATGAAGGCTACTCCCTCGGCATGGGCGACCCCGTCGAGGTTGCGGCTGAGCATAATATCGGGATTGTTGATCTGGATGATGCGGTGGAGCTCGCGCTGCGAGAGGTCAAACTCGAGGTCGATCCCGAGCCGCTCGACACCTCAGAAGCCCCCGTGCGGATCGCCATCGTGGGCCGTCCCAATGCGGGCAAGTCGACTTTGATCAATACACTCATCGGGCAGGACCGATTGCTGACAGGTCCTGAAGCGGGCGTAACCCGCGACTCGATCACGATTGATTATGTCTGGCAGGGCCGGCGCGTACAATTTCACGACACCGCAGGCATGCGAAAAAAGGCAAAAGTCCACGACACACTCGAAGTGATGAGTGTTCAAGACACATTGCGCGCGATAAAATTCGCGCAAGTCGTTGTGCTGCTCATGGATGCGACGTCTCCTTTCGATAAGCAGGATTTGCAGATTGCATCTCTGTGTGAGCGGGAAGGGCGGGCGATGATTATTGGCGTGACTAAATGGGATTTGGTTCCGAATAAATCGGAGATGTCCAAGGCCCTACGCGAAACCGCCGCGCGCTTACTGCCGCAACTCAAAGGGATTCCGGTTGTCATGTTCTCCGGCTTAACCGGGAAATCTGTGGACCGGCTTTTGCCCGCTATTGAGCGCGTGCAGATTGACTGGTCGGTGAAGGTCAAAACCTCTGAGCTAAACGATTGGCTGATGGAAAAGGTCGCGCGTCATCCACCGCCTGCTGTCAATGGCCGCCGGATTAAGCCGAAATATATCAGCCAAACCAAAACGCGTCCGCCGACATTCGTGTTGAAATGCTCGCGCGCAGACAAGCTGCCCGAAACCTATCGCCGCTATCTCATCAATGGTTTACGCGAGGACTTTGACCTCTGGGGCATACCCATCAGGATGAACATCAAAGCCGACAGCAACCCCTATGACACAGATAAACGCATCCAAGGACGGGAGCGTTTGGGCAAAATCAAAAAAGGCCGCGAAGATGTCGGGCGTGTGAAGAAACATCCGAAGAAAGATAAAGACTAACCGCTGAATTTTAGCAAGCTGCCCGTATCCGTGAAATCCGCGCTCAGGAGCTTGGACAGATTTTGCCAGTGATCAGCCGGGTTCGGGAGCTGACTCGGGTCTTCGCCCGGAACGGCTTTGGCGCGCATCGCAGTTCGCGTCCCGCCAGGGTCATAGATATTGACGCGCACCTTTGTGATTTCTGTTTCCGCCGCATAGATATTCGCCATCGCTTCCAGCCCGGCTTTTGAGACAGCATAGACCCCCCAATAAGCGCGGTGGCTTTGCGCGACGGAACTTGTCACGGCCACAACGCGCCCCGCATCTGACGCGCGCAAGAGCGGGTCGAGCGAGCGGATCAACCGGTAATTCGCGGTGAGATTGACGGAGATGACACTGTCCCATTCGTCCGGTTTCGTGTGGGGTAGGGGCGTAATACTTCCAAGTTGGCCGGCATTCAGCAGCAAGCCATCCAATTTACCGAAGCGCTCATGTAGGGCTTTGCCGAGGCGATCAATGGAATCGCCATCTTTCAAATCCATCGGGACGAGCGTGCATTGCCCGCCAGCGGCTTTGATGTCGTCGTCCAGATCTTCCAATCCGCCTTGGGTGCGGGCAATGGCTATGACATGTGCGCCGCTTGCCGCGAGGTGTTTCGCGGCTGCATAGCCAATTCCGCGCGAGGCCCCGGTAACGAGGATAATGCGGCCTGTATGATCGCTCACGTGCTTTACGCCACTTCCACGAGGAAGGAGAGTTGATTGCGCCCGAGCATCTTGCGGTCCCGGTCGATGAGCGGCGTCGGATAGGCCCCGGTGAAGCAGTGATCCGTATATTGCGGCGCATCTTCCTCGCGGAATTTTTCGCCCATCGCCCAATATAGACCTTCGACGGAGAGGAAGCCGAGACTGTCAACTTCCAACATGGAGGTCATTTCCTCAATTGAGTAATTTGCCGCGATCAGCTTGTCCTTGGACGGCATATCAATGCCATAATGATCCGGGAATTTGATGGGCGGGGAGGCCGAGCGGAAGTGAACTTCTTTCGCGCCGGCGGCCTTAATCATGCGAACAATTTTAGTCGATGTGGTGCCGCGCACAATTGAGTCGTCGACCAGCAAGACTCGTTTGCCTTCGATCATGGCGCGATTGGCGGAATGTTTGAGTTTCACACCCATATCGCGGATTTGTTGGGTGGGTTGAATGAAGGTCCGTCCGACATAATGGTTTCGGATAATACCGAGCTCAAATGGAACACCGGTAGCTTGCGCGAATCCTAAAGCGGCGGGAACCCCGCTATCCGGGACGGGGATGATAACATCGACATCAGCCGGCGTTTCCTCCGCGAGACGCTCGCCCATACGTTTGCGGACCTCATAGACGGACTTGCCGTCAACAACGCTGTCGGGACGAGCGAAATAGACAAATTCGAAAATACAGGGACGGTTTTTCGCATTGGGGAAGGCGGTGAAGCTGCGGATGCCGTCAGCATTGATGACGACGACTTCGCCGGGCTCCACTTCGCGGATGAATTCCGCGTCAATCATGTCAAAGGCACAGGTCTCAGAGGCAAGAACATAGCTGTCACCAATACGGCCCACGAGGAGCGGGCGGATGCCATTGCGGTCGCGTGCGCCAATCAGCATATTTTCTGTCATGCCGACAAAGGCATAGCCGCCGTCAACTTGGCGGATGGCGGAGACGAGGCGATCAATAAATTCACCTTCTTTTGCGCGCGCTATGAGGTGAATGACGACTTCCGTATCTGATGTGGATTGGAAAATCGCGCCCTTTTTCACGAGACGTTCGCGCAGGGTAAAAGCGTTTGTAATGTGCCCATTATGGGCGAGGGCGAAACCACCGGTGTGAAGCTCTGAAAAGAGCGGCTGGACGTTCCGCAAGACGGTTTGTCCGGCTGTGGAGTAACGGACATGCCCGATAGAGATATGCCCGCCGAGACGTTCTGACGGATCATCACCCGTAAAGTTATCACCAACGAGACCAAGATGCCGTTCGGTTCGGAATTGCTGTCCGTCTGTCGCCGCAATGCCGCAGGCTTCTTGTCCGCGATGTTGCAGGGCGTGCAGCCCGAGCGCGGTCAGAGACGCAGCATTCTCAATTCCAAAAATTCCGAAGACACCGCATTCCTCGCGGATCTTATCTTCATTCGGATCAAAGGTCGCGCTTGGATTACTCATTGTCCTGACTCCATTAGATCTTCTGATAAGCCTTCAATATCGCCATCTTTAATGCGCTCGGCATATGTCTTCGCTCTGGCAAAATCCAAAGCGCGGAGACCTGCACCGATTTTTTCCAAAAGCGGATAAAAAGTCGAATCTGCGAGCATCTCGGGAAGAGGTTTCTCATCTGCTTCCATTTGGTCGCGCATGGATTTGGGCATTTTTCGCAAAACTTCGTCATAAATGCCTTGCTCTATCAAGCTCTTTTTATAGTCGCGAGCTTCGGCTGCGGCGCGGTTCCCCGCCGTTAAAACCAAAACGCCAAGGGCCGCGATGATGAGGCCACGCGCAATCCCGAAACCTGCGCCCAAGACGCGGTCAATCAACCCGGGTTCTTTCCCTGCGATCGATTTGCCAATCTTTGACATGATCAAAACCATGATCAGATAAGCGAGAAAAAACACGCCAACCAAGAGGGCGCCATCTGCCAACCATTGTGGGGAAATGAAGTCTTGCGCCGCGAAGCGAAACCGACCCCAAACGAATAATGTAACGATGGCGGCAACCAAGAGCGCCGCGATAGAGATAATCTCTCTCAGAAATCCACGAGACGCCGCGTAGAGCATGGAGATCAGGAGGATAATCAAAACGACAATGTCAAAGCCGTTAAAGTCCCAAGGTCCAATTGAAATAAGGTTCAAAGTTTGGGCGGTCATGAGGCGGGCCAGTCTCCAACTAGGCGGCCCAACTCGTGGGATGATCCAGACCGCTTTCAGTGCTGGCTTCTACACGTCGAATAAGGTCGGGCAAAGCCTTGATTGCAATGAGTGGCAGGGCTGCATTGTCATTCCTGTCCCGCCCGTCTTTGCGTTTCTGAGGTTTCGCGGTGATTGCGCGATGAAAGCCGAGTTTTGCAGCTTCTTTCAGGCGGGCATCCGCGCGGCCAACCGGCCTCACATCACCAGATAGGCTGATTTCGCCGAAGACAACCGAATCGGATGGGAGCGGAATGTCGAATGCTGATGACGCTATCGCAGCAGCTACCGCCAAGTCGGCTGCAGGTTCATTGATACGCAACCCACCTGCGACGTTGAGGTAGACATCTTTGCCAGCGAAACTAACGCCGCACCGCGTTTCCAAGACGGCTAAGACCATAGCGAGGCGGCTGCTGTCCCATCCGGTGACGGAGCGGCGCGGCGTGCCGAAAGCTGCGGGCGCAACCAAGGCTTGGATTTCTGTTAGAACGGGGCGGGAGCCTTCAAGCCCGGCAAAGACGGCTGCGCCGGATGACGCTTCGCCGCGTCCATCCAAAAATAAAGCTGACGGGTTAGGGACTTCGGCCAATCCACTTTCGCGCATTTCGAAAACGCCAATTTCATCGGTTGGGCCAAAACGGTTTTTGTGTGCGCGTAAGATTCGAAATTGATGCGCGCGGTCGCCTTCAAAATATAAAACAGCGTCCACCATATGCTCAACAACGCGGGGTCCGGCGATCTGGCCGTCTTTGGTTACATGGCCCACCAAGATAACGCAGGCTCCGCTTTTTTTTGCGAAGCGCGTCAGCTCCTGCGAGCAGGCACGGACTTGTGCAACCGTTCCGGGGGCGGCGCCGAGTTGATCTGTCCAAAGCGTCTGGATGGAGTCGATGATGACAACATCCGGCTTGGAATCCATGAGCCCATCCAAAATAGGACCTAATGATGTTTCTGCTGCCAGGCTGACAGGGTGGTTGGACACGCCAAGTCGTTTTGCACGGCGGCGTACTTGCCCCGTCGACTCCTCGCCCGTGATATAGGCTGTCTTGAGCCCGCTCTTAGCCAGCTCACCTGTGGCTTGCAGAAGAAGCGTTGATTTACCGATGCCCGGATCGCCGCCAACCAGGAGAGCGGAGCCGGGAACCAACCCGCCGCCCGTGACACGGTCTAATTCCGCAATGCCTGTTTTAAGGCGAGGCACATCTTTGGACTCGCCGCCCAGATCGACAAACGCCATTCCGCGTGTTTTGCGGCGTTTATGCGCGGGCTTCGCATTCTGGCTTTGCGCCTCCTCAACCAGCGTATTCCATTCCCCGCAGGAGTCGCAGCGGCCTGCCCATTTACCGTGAACACTCCCGCAGGACTGGCAGACAAAGATGGTGGACGGTTTTGGCATGGAGGCTCTGTTTCATAATAGAGCCCCTCTGTCAAAGATTTGTTGCCATTTTGTTCTCATTCTAATTTCGAGCAACGTAAGCGAATATTAACTCCCCGTGATGGATAGGTAAGGGAAGTTATGGAGGTATGGCCGTGAATAAGGTCGAGCGAACGGACATGTGGGGTGGCCTGCGTAAATTAGGACTGGCGTGCGCGGTCTTGCCTGTCTTGCTGATGCAAGCGGATGCGTCTGTTATTGATCGCCCGTTTTTCCGGGCCAATGCCCTCGTGATTATTTTCTCCGCCAGTGATTTCATTGAAAATAATGGTGAAGCTCCGATTGTGAATGACTTTGTTCTTCTTGATAACGTTGCCTCGGGGACGCCAGGCAACGACCTCATTGCGCAGGACGGCGTACCGGTAAATTTCCCCTTTGATCCGATCAGTGACGGTACATCAGGTGGTTGGGCGTATCAGATCACAGGCCAAACCTTTGGCGGAACCTATGAAAACAATCCGTCTTATCAAATGCTGGATGCGAATGACAGTTATACGGCGTTCGGCATTGATAATGGGACAGATATAGACCTGCTCGGCACACAAGTGCGCTTTGCGTGGTTTTTCGTCGCCAGCAATACGGCTTTCGATATTTACGCGGAAGCGTCTAATCTTGTGACCAGCGGTGATTTCACCGGAATGGGATACGAAAATATCGGATATCAATTGGTGGAAAGATCGCCAGCGTCGCCGTCAATCGGGCAAAGGGCGCAACTGGCTTCCGTTGGCGGCAATGGAATTGTCATCGGCAGCAATTGGTTCGGGTTTACTTTGGACGATATTTCGGCGGGTCAAACAAAAGTTTATGACGGAGGGCGCAAAACCGCGCGCGATCCAGGCTCCATTGTTCAACAGGCAACGGGATTTGCCAGTGTCTATAGATTAAGAGGATCGTCCGTGAACGGAAATAATTACGATTTCTCGATGGGGACGGGCATTCTGTCCGCCGATGTCACTTATACAATTTTCGCGCCTTAGCCCTTTAGTCCCGCTTCGACCAATTGCTCAAGCCTGGCCGTATCCGCGCCGGATATATACTCATCTCCCACGATAAAAAACGGTGTTCCCGTGAGGGCAGGTAAGCGGTTGGCGAGTTGCAGCGTGTCATTAATGTGCTGGTCAATCGTCGGATCCGCGAGATCAGCCTCATAGCGCCGCATGTCGAGGCCGATTTCCTCTGCAACACCGCGAATGATATCCCCGCTCAAACGGTTCTGATCCATGAGGGCGAAATGCATCTCAGCGTATTTGCCCTGTTTATCCGCGGCGAGCGCTGCGCGTGAGGCAAGGCGTGAGGTCTTTGTACGGTCGTCAAGAATAGGAAGTTCCTTGAAAATCACACGAATATCAGAGCCGTATTTTTCAACGGCTTCTTCAATCCAAGGTGTCGCCCGTTTGCAATAACCACAGTTATAATCAAAAAATTCTACGATTGTGACCTTCGCATCTGCCGGACCGATGGATGCGTCCCGCGGGTCATTTTCCAGAGCGTCTTTGGCGGAAACAATCGACTCTTTGTAGAGTTCTTGCTCTTGCAACGCTTCTTTTTCCTGAAGTGCAATAAATGCATCCCGGATGATTTCAGGGTTTTCTAGAAGATACTCTTTTACAATCGTTTCGATCTCTGACTTGCTCATCGTTGTCGTTGGGCCGGCTTCGGCGCATGATGCTGTCATCAGAGCCATTGCCGCGATTGACGTCGTTAGGAAGGGTCTCATGTAAATCTCTATGTTCGAATTTTGGTATCTCGGGGGTCGATATATGAGAACAGTTTAATCGGATAATATCAACGCGAAGTGAAGCTAACGAAAGGTTTTGGTCCGCGGCGGCGTCTTTTTCCGGCTAATTGGGTTTCCGAAACAACAATGATATCTGAAGCGCGGCGCCATTGCGGTAAAGACCGCGGCAAGTCCTCTTGCGCACGTTGGGCAAAACTTCTGGCGCTATTGATGTCTCCAATCGCGTAAAACCGTTCCGCCGTTGCATATTGGGCCAGGGCTGTGTTGCCTTGTCGTTCATAGACATCCGCTAAAAGATACCAGCCATAAGAATTCGTCGGCTCTGTTTGCAGGGCCGATTTTAGCAAGTCGATGACTTTATCATAATCGCCCGGATCGCGGGATTGAAGGACGGCTTGTGCGAGCGCAATTTCCAAAAGCGGCGCGTCCGGCATGAGATTTAACGCCTCACGAGACGGCGCAATAGCAGCCACGCCTTGGCCGGATTCGTAAAGGATTTGAGCTTTCAGCTCATGGAAATATGGATTTTCAGGCTCTTCTTCGATGAGGCTGTCAATTTCCTTAATCGCATTTCTAAGGTCGGCTTGTTTAAAATTTGCGACAGCCCGCGCGTAGCGCGCCGGTTGGGATTGATCAGACAGCGGGAAGCGTGAGTAAACTTCCGCCGGACCGTTCAGGAAACCGCGTAGCTTGGCCTGCATCATTGCAAATTTGCGCAATTCTTCGGGTGTGTCCTTCACGTCGGTGAATTCAGACTCTTCCGCGCGTTCGCGTAAGGCGTCGATGCGGTCAGAGGATAAAGGGTGACCCCGGAAATATGGATAGCGTCTGGCTTGGCTCAAAACCTCTTGGGCCCGGAATTTTTCAAAAAACCCGATAAGGCCCTCGGCGCTCTGCCCGGTACGTTCCATATATTCAGCCGCATATTGGTCGGCGGCGGATTCGTTGACGCGTGAATAAGAGAGCGCTTCCAAGACGCCAAATTGTTGAGCGCCGCCAAGCACCAATGCGCCGGCTTCGCCTTCGCCGGCCAAAATCGCAGCCAGACCAATCCCGGCCGCGATAAGCATGGATCCATAAGCGCTGCGGTTGCCATAATCAGACCGGACGATATGTCCGCCGGTTATGTGGCCGGTTTCATGCGCAATAACGCCCTTGAGTTGATTGGGTGTGTCAGCCGCCAAGATGAGACCTGAATGCAAAAAGATGTTCTGGCCCCGCGTGACGAAAGCATTGAGAGAGGGATCATTGACCAAATAAATATCAACGGAAGACGGGGTAAGGCCGCCTGCACGAAGAATAGGATCGGTAAACTCACGCAGAGTTTCCTCAATCTCCGTATCGCGGAGAAGGGATTGCGCATTTGCCTGCACAACGGAAAAGGCGAAAATAAATACGCTAAGAAGAGCCAGCCTTATGGCAGGCACGAGGGATTTGATGGTCAATGTCATATGCCCGATGTGGAACCTCTTCAAAGAGCGGTCAAGTTACGCCCGCGTTAGACTATCTAACAGTTACGCGAGCGAACGTGAACATGGGGTGAGTTGATCGGTACGAATTGCAGTCCCGATCCATTACCATTTAGTCCTTTTTGCGACGATTCCACCACCCGCGCTTGGCCTTTTTCTCGGTAGCTTTTTCGGGCTTGGCCGCTGGCGGCGTTGCAGGCGCGGCCTTTGGTGCAGGCGCCGGTTTTGCAGGGGTTGCCTCTGCGGTTTTTACGGGAGCTTTGCGGGTCCGCTTTGGCGTTTCAGGTTTTGCTTCTGCGGTCTCTGCTCTCGGGGCATCAACTTTAGGGGTCGGCGCTTTCCGTGTCCGTTTTGGAGCGGCTTTTGCTTTTGGCGCAGCTTTTTTGGCGGGCGCTTTACGCGTCCGGGCAGGCTTGGCGTCAGTGTCAGCGGCTTTAGAAGCCGTTTTCTTCGCAGGGGCCTTTTTGGTCGGGGCTTTCTTTGCCGGCGCTTTGGCTTTAGCAGGCGCGGCTTTTTTGGCCGGGGCCTTCTTGGTCGGGGCTTTTCGCGTCCGCGTCGGCTTTTTCTCCGCCTCTACAGCCTCAGCCTTTTTCGTCGGCGCGCGTCGTTTGCGAGCCGGCTTCGGCGTATCACCATCATCCGACGATGCTGTCTTAGCAGGCGCTTTGCGGGTCCGTTTTGGCTTTGTTTCCGCATCAGTTTTAGCTGATTTAGCAGATTTTTTCGCAGGGGCCCGGCGTTTGCGGGCTGGCTTTTCTGCCTCTGTTTCAGAGGCTTCTGCAGCTTTTTTCGCAGGCGCTTTACGCGTGCGCTTCGGTGCATCGTCGCTTGTCGTGTCCGCGTCTTTTTTCCGAGTCGGTGCTTTGCGGCGCGTTGTTGAGCGGCGTTTAGGTGTTTTCGTCTCAACGTCTTCCGCGTCTACCTTTTCAGTGACTTCAGCCACCGTTTCAGCCGGCTTGTCTTTGCTTTTGCTTCCGGATTTACTGGGGGCACGACGGCGACGTCCACCTTTCCCAGTCGCCTCATCAGACTTGGCGTCCTCCGGAGCTTTGGACTCTTCGGATTTCGTTTCTTCAGATTGCGCTGCGTCAGACCGCCCTTTACCACCTCTACGGCGGCGGCGCTTGGGTTTTGCATCCGATTCAGTCGCTGCGTCTTCAACGGCGTCAGACTTAACGTCTTCATCGCTTGAGTCTGCATTTTCGGATGTCTCGTCCTTGCGGCCGCGACCACGTCCGCCCCGGCGACCCCGACGGGAACGGCGACGACCGGATTTGCGGTTTTCCTCATCGGACTCGTCTTCAGGTGAGCGGCTTTCTTTTGCGTCAGACTCGTCGTCTGATTTTTTGGCCCTCGTTTTCGCAGGCTTGCGTTTCGTAGTCTCGCGCTCTTTCTTAAAATCACGTTCAATTTTAACCAGCGGATCAGCGCGCTTATCATCACGTTTCTCAACAACTTCCAATTCGAAATGCGGGCGGATCAAGTCGTCATCTCCGACAACTTCGGTGAAAACATCTGCAACTTCATCAACCTGAGTCAGCAAGTCGCGTTTCTCATTCAAGAGATACAGCGCAACATCGTGAGACGTTTTCAGGCGAATACGTTTTGCTTTTCCGCGAACGGCAAATTCTTCGACAGCGCGAATCGCGGCGAGGGCGGAGCTCTCAACCGTGCGTTTGCGGCCAACACCCGAACAATGCGGGCAGGAGGTTGTAGAGCCTTCCAGCAAGGAGCGACGGCGGCGCTGACGGCTAATTTCCATCAAGCCGAACTGGCTAATGCGCGAGGTTTGGATGCGCGCGCGATCTTGGGACAGTACGTCTTTCATCTTGCGCTCAACCGCGCGGTTGTTTTTATGCTCATCCATATCGATGAAATCGACAACGATGAGCCCGGCGAGATCACGCAGACGCATCTGACGGGCTAACTCTTCCGCTGCTTCCATATTGGTCCGCAGGGCGGTGCGTTCGATATTGCGTTCTTTCGTCGAGCGGCCCGAGTTGACATCAACAGAGACCAGCGCCTCTGTCGGATGGATAACGAGATAGCCACCGGATTTGAGCTGGACTGTTGCGTCGAGGGAGTTCTCGATCTGCTTTTCCGCGCCATAACGCAGGAAGAGCGGGATCTCATCATTGTAATGTTTGACGAATTTGGCGTGGCTCGGCATGAGCATGTCTATAAACTCGCTGGCCGTGTCATAGGCGTCGTCGCCTTGCACCAATATTTCTTCAATATCCTTATTATAGAGATCGCGGATGGAGCGTTTGACGAGATTGCCTTCTTCATGGATCAGGGCAGGCGCTGAGGATTCCATGGTTTTGCTACGAATGTCGGACCACAGGCGGGACAGGTAATCATAGTCATGCCCAATCTCTTGCTTGGTTTGTTTCGCGCCGGCTGTCCGGACGATAACGCCCATCCCTTGCGGAACGTCCAAATTATTCATGATTGTCTTTAAGCGCTTGCGGTCAGAGCCATTCGCGATTTTACGGGAAATGCCGCCGCCGCGCGGTGTGTTTGGCATTAGCACGCAATAACGGCCTGCCAGTGACAAATAAGTCGTCATGGCTGCGCCTTTATTGCCGCGCTCTTCTTTGACGGCTTGGACCAAAAGGATTTGGCCGCGCTTGATGACTTCTTGGATTTTGTAACGGCGGCGGGAAATGCGCTTGCGTCGTTTGGAGGCGACTTTTATTTGCTCATCCGCAACTTCGGCGTCGACTTCATCGGTTGCGTCATCTTCGTCAGGGTCAAGGTTTTCGTCGCGCTCATCCTCATCGTCGTGATCTTCTTCTTCATCCGAATCGTCGTCTGATTCGAAATCGTCCTCATCAGACTCTTCTTCTTCCTCATCACGCTTTGTGCGTGATTTGCGTTTCGCCGAAGCGGCTTTGCGCTTTTCCTCTTCTTCATCAGCTTCGCGTTGATCTTCTTCCTCTTGCTCTTTGAGAGCTTGTTTGTCGGCTTCCGGAATCCGGTAATAATCAGCATGGATTTCTGAAAACGCGAGAAAGCCGTGGCGATTACCGCCATATTCAATGAAGGCAGCTTGTAGGCTGGGTTCTACGCGCGTGACGCGGGCCAGATAGACATTGCCGCGAAGTTGCCGCTTGTGGCGGCTTTCAAAATCTAGTTCTTCAACACGGTTCGAATCGACGATCACAACCCGGGTTTCTTCCGGGTGGGCCGCATCGATGAGCATACGTTTTGTCATGGTGTTCTCCAAGCGCTCGCGCGGATCCCCGACGGATGGTCGGTCGCTGCGAGGCAATAATTGATAGGGTAGGGTTCAGGGTCACCGCGCGCGCAAACAAGATATCCGTTAAAACGGGACTTTCTGTTTTCGCTGTATATTGCGTGGCGGTCATAAAAACTTTCGAGATGCAGCTTGGACAGAACCGTCGAAACTGCGCGAATTGGGCGAGAGGGGCGGTAAGTTCAGCCTGCCTGAGCTCGCATTCTCGACGCTCCTGCCTCATTTTCGCCAAAAGGGCAAAGCATTTGTCAGCACATCCGAAAAACAAGGCAGGCGTTTGCAGCCTGACTGTCATAAGCCAGAGCATTGAGAGGAAGACGCAGTGAATACTAAGACTTTCTTCACCATAAAATTGGCATATCAGTAGACATAGTGTTCCGACTGTTTTTCATATCCCTGGCGCTGACTGTCTTCTGTGCGGCGAATGCTGCGGCAGCCGTGCCTGTTCCGAAGCTAAAGCCCGGCACAGAATTGGCTACAACACCCGTCCGCGCGCCTGGCGCACGATATTTTAAGTCGAAAACGCCTCATCCCGTTTTAAAACCAGTCGGCAGGACAAAGACAGCTCGAAAACCTGTTATCGTTATTGATCCGGGACACGGCGGCAAAGACCCGGGCGCGGTCGGTATAAAAGGCACTTATGAGAAAACCATCACTACGAAAGCTGCCAATGAGCTGGCCGCACGTTTGCGTAAATCCGGACGCTACACTGTCATTCTAACTCGTACGAGCGACAGCTATGTCGACCATGATGACCGCATTCGGATTGCGCGGATGAAGCAGGCGGACCTCTTTATTTCTATCCATGCTGATTCTGCCGGGAAATCCGCGAAGGGCGCAACCGTTTACACACTCGCGGATCGGGCCAAAGGCCGTCAGAAGCGCATTGTGAATAATCAGAACTGGATTTTGGACGTTGATCTCTCTGCGCAAAGCGATCCCGTTGGCGATATCCTCGTCGATTTGGCGCAGCGAAAAACCGAGAGCCAGTCGGATGCCTTCGCCGAAATTCTGTTGAACGAATTATCAGGCCGCGTTGATCTGATTGGAAATTCACATCGCCGCGCCGGATATTACGTGCTTTTAGCCCCCGATGTACCGGCGATCCTTTTGGAGTTGGGGTATCTGTCCAACAAAGAAGATGAAAAACGTCTCAAGACCAAAGCCTATCGCGATAAGATTACGGCAGGCGTTGAACGGGCGATTGACGCCTACATGGCGCAGCCGTGAGCCTCCGCGTTTCGTGTTTGCTCATGAGGCAACCCCTTTATATACTGAGATTGCCCCGCTAACACCCTAATGACGCCGCATTCCGTGGCTAGATGATTCGACCTATGACCGAGACCATTTCTCCGATTGACGCGCCCGAGGCCTATGACGCGCCCCGTTCGACATCGCGCAGGGCCAAGCTCTGGCGTGTGTTCAAATGGTTGGTGGGCATTGGTCTCGTTTCTGGCCTTATACTCGCGATCATTATATTTGTTCTGTTCGTCAAATGGACCCGCGATCTGCCTGACGCTGAAAGTCTCTCAGAATATGAGCCGCCGGTTATGTCCCGCGTCCACGCAGGTGACGGCAAGCTGATTTATGAGTTCTCCAAGCAAGCCCGGGTCTTTGTACCGATCAATACCGTTCCGCGCGAGTTGCAACTCGCTTTTGTGTCGGCGGAAGATAAGCGTTTTTATTCCCATAATGGATGGGACCCAATTGGCCTGACGCGGGCTGCACTGTCTGCTCCCGGGAAAAAGCTACGCGGCCAGCGCATCGGCGGCACATCGACACTTACGCAACAGGTCGCCAAAAACTTCCTCGTCGGGAATGATTACAGTTTTAAACGAAAAGTCCGCGAGATCGCCATTGCCCGCCGGATGGAAGATGCCTTCTCCAAAGATGAAATCTTAGAGCTTTATCTGAATGAAATTTATTTCGGACGCGGGGCATACGGTGTCGCCGCAGCATCGCTGAAACATTTCGGCAAGCCGATGCAAGATTTGACGTTGGCGGAAATGACCTATCTCGCCTCCGTTCCAAAAGGACCTGCGAATTACCGCCTCGATGATGAGCGCGGCTATGAGCGTGCCAAAAACCGTCAGGCCTATATTCTGGGCCGCATGTTGGAAGATGGTTATATCACCCAAGAGGAAGCGGACGAAGCGAAAGCCGCAGAGCTCGACTGGACAAAACGCCTGGAAGGCGCTGAATATTTAGCGTCTGAATATTTTGTCGAAGAAGCCCGCAAGCAGGTTTACGAAATGTATGGCGAAGACGAACTATATGAGGGTGGTTTGTCCATCCGCACCACGCTCGATACGTCCATGCAGTTAGAAGGCCGCCGCGCATTACGCCGCGGACTCGAAATGATGGACCGCCGTCATGGATATCGCGGGCCGCTAACATCGTTTGAGTCCATGTCCGATTGGAAAAAGCAACTCGCCGCCGTCAAGGCGCCAATGGATATTGAAGATTGGCGCGTTGCGCTGGTCATGGACGTATCGGATAAATCCGCCGATTTGCGCTTTGTCCCGCCGGCGGATTGGAATGAGGAGGAACCCTATCCTGATGCTGACGCAAAAGGAACAATCGCGCTCTCCGATTTTCTATGGGCCAAGAAAGCTCTGGCGAAAGGTGCTGTTGGTCGGGATTTGAAATCCGCCAAAGACGTTCTGAAATCCGGCGACGTTATATTGGTGCAACGCAAACCCGTTAAAGCGGGCGCTGACCCTGCGACGGAATATAATTTACGCCAAGTGCCAAAAGCCAATGGCGCTCTCCTTGCAATGGACCCGCATACGGGCCGCGTTCTCGCCATGGTCGGCGGTTATAGTTTTGAGCAGTCGCAATTTAACCGCGCAACACAAGCCAAGCGCCAGCCCGGTTCGGCCTTTAAACCTTTTGTTTATGCGGCGGCTTTGGAAAATGGGTTTACGCCAGCCGATCAAATTCTCGACGCGCCGTTTGTCATAGAACGTCAGGACGTCGAATGCGAAGAGACAGAGCAGGGAACGCTACAACTTCGCGGCTCGCAAGATGCCCGAGACGAAGATGATATCGCCAGTGCGGAAGATGATGAGTGCGAGCGTTTTTACAAACCTGAAAACTATAATGCCGGGAATTTCTACGGTCTGTCGACCCTGCGTTTGGGAATTGAGAAGTCCCGAAATGCGATGACCGTGCGACTGGCGAATGAAATGGGCATGGCTCCCATCATGAAACTCTCCCAGCGTTTTGGCATTTATGATGCGCCGCAGCCGGAACTCGCTTGGGCCTTGGGCGCTGGTGAGACGACATTGCTTCGCCTCGCGACAGCTTACTCCGCCATGATCAATGGCGGAAAATCCGTGGAGCCTCGCATTCTCGACCGCATTCAAGACGGAAGCGGGAAGACTGTATATAATGCGTTTGAAGCCGATTGCGCCGATTGCTTGCAAGAGGATTATACGGGCGGCCCACCGCCGGAGTTGGAAGACCTGCGACCACAAGTCATCGACCCTGTCACGGCCTATCAAGTGACCTATATTATGCAGGGCGTTGTTCAGAACGGGACGGGCGCAAGGCTTCGGGCTCTCGAACGACCGCTGGGCGGCAAAACCGGCACAACCAATGACAGCTTTGATAATTGGTTTATGGGCTTTTCCCCGGACCTCGTTGTTGGGGTCTATGTCGGGATGGATACACCCGAGCAAATGGGCCGAGAAACAGGCTCAAGCTCTGCCGTGCCGATTGTAAAAGACTTTCTGGAGACAGTTCTTAAAGATCAATCCAAAGTGCCTTTCCGAATTCCGGATGGCGTGACACTCGCGCCTGTGAACCGCACAACCGGTGAGCCGTCTTATATCGGCGCGCCTGACTTTATTCTCGAAGCCTTCAAACCCGGCACGGAGCCAACGGTGGGCGGTCTCAGCCGCACAATCCGCGTGGGGTCCGGCACGGATTCATTGGGCGGTTTCTTCGGCTCAACTCCGACCGTGCCAGACGAGACGGGTGAAGATGAGCGTCTCGATCTGAACGAGACCTATGAACGCGAAACCGAAACAGATGGCGTTGTACCACCCGGCGTCGAAGGCAGCGGTGAGGGTAATGCGACTGACGACGATGCTGAACCCAGTTTCTCAGACATTCTTGACCGTGCGGAGCGTGCTGTGGACGGTGAGACGCCTGATCTGGATGTGCCCAAGCCAACAGAGGTCGACTTGCCTGTCCCTGCGGATGCCGACCTCCCTGAAGAGGTTGAAAAACCGGTCGAGAAAGCACTGGACGACGGTCTCTACTAGGACCATATCAGCGCGATAATGAGAGCCGACATCCTCCAAATGCAAACCGAAATCCAGCAGTCAGTGGAACTGCTGAGGAGGCGTCTTTGACTGGGACGTTGCCGAACGACGCTTAGCGGAACTCAATAATCTCGCCGAAGATCCGAGCCTTTGGGACAAGCCGCAAGAGGCGCAAAAACTGATGCAGGAACGTTCAAAACTGGAATCCAGTTTTGAGGCAATCGCGAAAATTGAGTCCGAACTTTCCGAAAATGTTGAGCTCGCGGAGCTGGCGGAAATGGATGACGATACGGAGTTGCTCGACGCAGCAGCGGAAGCGCTGACCAAAACCCAAAAAGCAGCCGCCGATGCGGAACTTCTCGCGCTTATGAGCGGCGAGGCGGACGGGAATGATTGCTTTGTCGAAATCCATCCTGGCGCAGGCGGAACCGAGGCGCAGGATTGGGCGGAAATGGTGCTTCGCATGTATATGCGTTGGGCCAATTCACGCGATATGAAGACTGAGCTTTTGGAAGCTCAAGACGGCGACGGGGCAGGGATAAAATCCGCGACACTTCGCATCAAAGGCGAGAACGCTTTTGGTTGGATGAAGACCGAGTCCGGCGTTCATCGTCTCGTGCGTATTTCGCCCTTTGACAGCTCTGCGCGGCGCCATACGAGTTTCGCGTCTGTCTGGGTCTTTCCGGAAATTGACGACACGATTGAGATCGATATTGATGAAAGCGATTGCCGCGTTGATACTTACCGCGCGTCGGGGGCAGGCGGGCAGCACGTCAATAAGACTGACTCCGCGGTTCGTATCACGCATGAACCGACAGGCATTGTTGTGCAGTGCCAATCAGATCGCAGCCAGCATAAGAACCGCAAGCAAGCTTGGGATATGCTGCGCGCGCGCCTTTATGAAGAAGAGCTGCGCAAGCGCGAAGAAGAAGCGCAATCCCTCGCGGACAGCAAGACCGATATCGGCTGGGGGCATCAAATCCGAAGCTATGTCCTGCAACCCTATCAGATGGTCAAAGACCTCCGCACAGGCGTCGAAACATCAGACACGTCAGGCGTGCTCGACGGCAAGTTGGATGACTTTATGGCGGCGGCGCTGAGTGCGCGCGTGGGGGCTGACAACGAGCCATAGGCAGGCACGCCTGAAATTTTTGGATCAAGAGAGAACCCTCTTCTCCACATACCAGTGTTCGACAGCAAAACTGCGAGCGATTATCAATAACTTGCCGGCACACACCAATTGTCACCCGGGTCGTTGTTTGGTCTGCCAAACAACGACCCGGGTGACATTAGAAGATTGGTGGTTCGTTTTTCCTGTTTCGTGTGTGTCTGTCGTTTCGTTTGTTTCTTTCGTTTCAGTATTAGTAGGGATGTTCGTGTGGGTGGTTAGGCTCTGCGAATGCGAATGCGGTATGCGAATGCTTTGAGCCCTCCCAGCTCGTGCAATTCCTGTTAATCAGGAAATGCACTAAGTGCTAAGAAGCCCCACACGACGACGCCTTTTTGCGCTACCGGCCTAGCTACGCAGTCGAGGCGTAATAAGCTCGCGATAGGCCACCCAAGCTATTGGGACATTACCCCCAAAGCTCCAATGACAAGCGCCGCTCCTTCCCGATTAGATCAATGCGCATCTGACCGTCCCGTGGAAGAAGACAAGATTAAATATGCGGCCATACACCCTATTCGAGGATGCATCTTTTTGATTATTTTATAAGCGGTTGAAAAGGCGTGATTTTATGTCGTTAGGAGGGGGCGCAAAACGAGGATGGAGTTTTCTGCGAGCCTAAGCGAAATCCAGAAGTGGCCTAAGGCTCTCGTCAATGGCCGGACATTCTTGACGGATAAAGTCCAGTAATGCGCGTTCATTCGCGTCGATTGCGCCGTCATGTTGTAGCGCTCTGACGAGCCAACCGGCTTCATCCGCTGTTATTTTTTCGGCGTGTTCCGTACCCGCTTGGTCGAGAATTGTGAAGCCACCCGTAGGGTCTTGCTGCTTCATGCCAAAGACTTCTGCGAAGGCGTTCAACACAGATCTCGGGCTAATCCCCGAAAGCCAGCCTTGCCCGGGATTGGGGTTATGGCCGTTGGTTAGCCAGTCTTCGCGGCGTTTCATCTCATCCAAGTCGATTTTCTCGGGCGCGGCAATCATCATCAAGTGATTGGCAATCGCGCCGACAAAGAAGGTCCGCCATTGGGCGCAATGATTTCGACCTGATGTTGCGTCATTTAATGCAAAAATATGTTCGGCTTCCATTCGGGTGATTCCCAAGCCGCCATCACCGCCGACGCTGTAGAAAACGCGGCGCAGAAGCTCGACTTCGGCTTGCCCGATGATGCCCGGCGTCAACATGTCCTGCCCAACACGTCCACGGCCATGCGTGACGGCCTCAATGACCTGTTTCAGGGCATAAGCTTCCAGCCTGTCGCCGGGTTGCTCGGCAACTTTTAAAACATTCATGAGCAGGCGAAGTTCGGTTTCTGTCTCGACCACGCCGTCATGGTCAATCCGTGCGATAAGCCAAGCAGCCATGGCGTCATTGATATAGCCTTGCGGTTGGCCTTGATGAACCAAATATGTCGTCAAGATGAGGGTGAAATAATCGGCCCAGCCTTCGGGTTTACTTGCCAATTGGTCCAGTTCGAAAAGAGCATCCGCTTCCCGGCCGTCAATAGCCATATCCGCACCGAAAGCGCGCCGCAGCTCTAGGAGTTGAGCATTCGTCATCGCATTTGCAGCCTTCATATCGGCTATCAATCGTGTCGCAGTTTCGTTTGGCATAATGGCCCCCTGAATATGGTTGGCACAGTTTTACCCGAAATTGCTAAACAGTCCGCTAACGCCCATCCATGTCAAGGAGACCATTCGAAAGGGACTACCCGGTTGAGCCAATCTTTGGTTGGCGCGGAGCCTTTGTGCGGAGAAAAACGTAACGGAAGAGAGCCGGAATTGACCAAAAACCAGTCCTGCAAGAGGTCAGCCTGTTTTTCGGTCGGGTAATCGTCAAAATCCGCATTTTCCCTGACGTCATAGGCATAAAACCAGTTTCGCGGGTTGATCAGATACCGAAACGCCGTCAGCCGCCCGGTTTCATATTGCCAGACATGGCAAAGCTCATGAACCAGCAGAGATTGGATGATGAGCGGCATGCGGGTGAAATCGGTCGGGTAGTCCTGCCAAAACAGACGAGGGCCACGGCACACAATCTTGTTTTTTGCGAATGGATTATGCGCGCGGTCTATCAGCTCGACAGCACCAACCCGAAAAGCGCGCGTGAAATCCGCCGGGAGCGCGTCTGTTTCGGCTCTGGTCAGATATCTACGTCGCACGGTCATTCAGGTTTAACATGCCTGTTTGCCACAAGAGGGCAATAAAAAAGCCATCCCGAAGAGATGGCTTTTCAATTTTTGGCTTTTTGAGCTGACCGCTTAGCGGCGACGCGGCTTTTTCTTGGAAGGGATTAGACCTTCAATTTGTGCGCGTTTACGGGCCAATTTACGGGCGCGGCGAACAGCTTCTTGTGCTTCGCGGACGCGTTTCTCGGATGGCTTTTCGTAATGCTTACGCGCTTTAATTTCACGCAAGATGCCTTCGTTTTGCATCTTTTTCTTCAGTGCGCGGAGCGCCTGGTCTACATTATTCTGACGGACGTAAATCTCAACCATGTGTGGTTATCTCATTTCTAGTGTTCAAAAGCCAAAAGCCCCGCTAAAACCTGCGAGGCCGATAAGTTGTGCGCTCCCTAAAGGGTTTAGCCCGCGTCGTAAAGGGCAGATTCGCACCTTTAAGGGTCCGAAATCGAGTGTCATGGACGCAATTTCACGCCATAACTTATAGTATGAACTACGACACCCCTCATTTTGTTCCTTCCGATTCCTTCCAAATCGCCACCTATGCGGACGGCCCGGTTGACGGGCCGCCGATATTGCTTGTCCATGGTTGGCCGGAAATTGCCTATAGCTGGAAGAATACGGTTCCGGCTTTGGTCGCGGCGGGGTTTCGCGTTATCGCCTATGATCTGCGAGGCTTTGGGCGATCCTCCGCACCCGCTGACCCCGTGCATTATGCCATGCCGCAGCTGGTCGCGGATATGGAGGCCGTGCTCGACGCTTATGGCTATGAGGAAGCTATAATTTGCGGGCATGATTGGGGCGGCTCGATTGTTTGGCATGCGGCGCGGATGATCCCGCAGCGCGTTAAAGCCGTGATTGGAATTTGTGTGCCGCACACAGCCCGCGCACCCGCACCGCCGCTCAAGATTATTGAAAAGCGAAATGGGCCTCGGCATTATTTCTTGGAATTCCGGGATCGCGGCCCTGAGGTCGCTAAGATGTTCGCCAAAGACGCGGATGGCTTTTTTCGTCTCATGTTCCGCTCAACACCGCCCGGCGCTGTCGCTGATGAGACCTTCACTTATATTCCGACGCAGTTTGAGGCCTTTCTGAAATCCGGCTCGCCGGAGTTGAAAGGCGGGGTTTTACCGGATTTGGACAGGACGCATTTTGTCGACGCATACATGCGCACCGGGTTTGAGACGGGTATGAACCTCTATCGCAATATCGATGTGAATTGGGAGCTGGCGGAGGGATTGAGCGACCGCATCACGCAGCCAGTGCTGATGATTAGTCCGGAAGGGGATTTGCTCCTCCCGCCTGCGCTCACAAAACCCATGGTCAAAATGTGCCCGGATCTGGAACGGGTGAACATTCCCGACTGCGGGCATTGGGCAATGTGGGACGCACCGGAGGCGTTGAATGGGGCGATGGTTGACTGGCTGGGGCGGCGGTTCTCGGTTGAACAACCAGGTCACGCCGACACGACCAAATAGGGTCGCGACGGTGTGACACCATTTTGAGTTTACGAAGTTGGCCTTGCGGCCAAGCTTTAAAATGAGCTTTTTGATTCACTGGATCACAAAACTCATTTTTCCCAATAATATGGCAAGCGCTCCCAATCGCCCGTCACGACCTCATTCATCGTCGCCGCCTCATAGAGGTGCCCACCGAGCATGACGTGTTCGATCTTATCCGTGTTGCGGATGTCGTCGAGTGGGTTTTCTGACAAAATAACGAGGTCGGCGAGTTTGCCTTCTTCCAGCGTCCCAATATCCTTATCAAAGCCGAGGTGACGCGCAGGTTCTGTCGTGGCCGTCATAAGCGCTTGCAGATTGCTCATGCCGCCACGAGAGAAGCTCCACATTTCCCAATGCGCCGCGAGGCCTTCGCGCTGCCCATGTGCGCCGATAGAGACGGGCACGCCCGCTTCCATCAATTGCTTTGATACCGCAGCTGCCGCTGCATCTGCGTAATCGGCATCGGGCGCGGTTTCGCGGCGGGCAGACTGCGCGCGCAAGAGAGCCGGAGGCGTATGTGCCGAAAGGATCGGGTGTTTCCACACATCTTCACGGGCGTAGAAATATTTCTCGCCGCTTGGCCCGCCATAGGTGACGGCGAGCGTCGGTGTGTAAGCGACATTGGTCTGGCCATACATTTGGACAACATCGTCATAAATCGCGGCTTGTGGCAGGTTATGTTCTACCGATGTGTTGCCGTCCTGAACGAGGCTCATATCCATATGATAGAGAGAGCCGCCCTCAGCCACGACAATCAGGCCTTCATCGCGGGCCGCTTTCACGACTTGCTGACGTTGATCACGGCGCGGTTGGTTATAGTTTTTTACGCCATGCGCGCCTTGCTCTTTCAAGCGCGAGACATGTTCGCGCGCATCATCATAGGATTGAATATTTGCGAAAAAGCCCGGAGCTTTCGCGCCGTAAATAACTTCACCCGTCGAATATGTGCGCGGCGCGAGGAGCATGCCTGCGCGCTGCATTTCCCCGGCGGCAAAGATCTCACTCGCGCGGGAGGAGGGGTCAAAGATCGTTGTCACGCCCAATGCGAGGGTTGCGACGGCTTCCCAATTTTGTTGCGGGATGAGCTCATCCGTGCCTTGCGGCCCGTGGGCATGGGCATCGATAAATCCGGGCACGATGGTTTTACCGTCCAGGTCGACGGTTTCATAATTGCCGCTCAGATTAAGATTAGCACTGTCCCCAATCTCTTTAATCCGGCCATCAACAACGTAGATATAGCCTTGCTCAATCACGCCGCCGTTTTCATCGGACATGGTGATAATTCTGGCATTTGTTAGCAAGACGGGTTTTCCGCCTTTGTCCGCGTCCACTTTATAAGAAATAGATGTGCCGTCCGTGACCGGCTTGAAATCCTCGTCCATCATCTCGTCCAATGTGGCCGAAAAGACATCCGGGCCAAGCGACCAATGCAGGCTCCCGTCTTTAGTCCAGCTCGGATAGGTCGCGCCGCCCTCGCTGACTTTCACAACGGGAAGCGCGCCCGTTTCCATGCCTGTGCCGACATTTTGCGGACCGGACAGGATCGGCATGACAAAGAGATTATAATTCTCTCGGAAGGCCACATAGTCTCCGTCGGGTGAAACCAGATAGGTTTGCGCCTGTTTGGAACTCGCATGCGCGCGGAGATCATCGCCGAGCAGATTTGTGCTCACCAGCGTGCTTTTGTCGTCCATGCTTTTGGTGAAAAACACGCGTAAATCATCACCGTCAAAATGCGGGTCATTGCCCGATTTCGAAATCCGCATAGGCTCGCCGTCATCAACGGCCATCACGTAGAGACCACTGCCATCAGTATATTTTTGTGACGTGATTGAAGATCCACCACCTTTCTCAAATGTGAGATAATCGCCCGAAGGAGACAGGCGCGGCCGTTTGTAATGACCCGGCGTTTCGGTGTGAGTGGTGAGTCTGCCGGAGGCGACTTTAATGGAATGGATTGCGCCCAATTCTGCATCATCCCATGTCGTAAAGACGATGGACTTTCCGTCGCGGGACCAGCTTGGATAAAGTTCGCGCAATTGCGGCGGCAGTTTTGTCAGAGGTTTGACGCGGCCGGAGCTCATAGTGCGGATGTAAAGCTTGCCCAGGCTTTCAAAGACCACTGATTTTCCGTCAGGGCTGGCCTGTACAAAGCGCGGCATTTTGATGTCGAACTCTGCGGGCGCGACTTCAACGGCGGGACGCGGGGCATCCATGACCGTGCGTGTGTCATTGACCTGAAACGGGATGGCTTTGAAATTGCCGCTCTCAACATTCAGCTTATGGATTTTGCCCTTGGCCCAAAAATAGATGTGCTCGCCATCGGGTGACCAATCCATATTGGGATACATGCCTTGCACGCCCCAAGTCTCCTGCATGTCCTGATCCAGATCGTCAAAGATCATCCGCTCTTCACCGGACGCCATATCTTTTAGAAAGAGTTTGGAGCGGGCTTTGACGCGTTTGACATAGGCCAGTGATTTTCCATCAGGCGAGGGCGCGCCGCGCGTTGCGCCGCCAAAGCCGCCTGCAGCTGTCGAGATTTCGCCTGTCGCTAATTCGTATTTTTTTATCTGGAACAATTCGGTATGGCTGTTCTGTGCGTAGATAAACGTGCCGCCGGGTGTTGTGTTCTGGGTGTAATAAATTGACTTTCCATCCGGCGCAAAGATCGGCTCGCCCAATTCTTTCTGATGTGTTTCAGACGGTTTCTTGACGAGTTTTACGCCTTTGCCGCCTTTGGTGTGATAGAGCCAGATTTCGCCGGTGCCGAGCGAACGCGACGTTGTGAAGTGCTTCTTTGCCGCGATATATTTTCCGTCCGGTGACCAAGTTGGGTTGTTCATGAGGCGGAAGGTTTCTTTCGTGATCGCCCGCTTGTTCTCGCCGTCCGTGTCCATGACCCAAATATTATCGCCGCCCGCGCGATCAGAGGTGAACGCGATTTGTTTGCCGTCAGGTGAGAAGCGCGGCTGCATTTCCCACGCCATGCCGGAGGCTATATTTGTCGCTGTGCCGCCGCTCGCGGGCATAGTGTAGATGTCGCCGAGCATATCAAAGGCGATAGTCTTTCCGTCGGGAGAAACATCGAGGCTCATCCATGTGCCGTTATCCACATTGATCTCGATTTCCCGCGTGTCGCCGGGCGGGTTCATAACGTCCCATTTCGTCTCTTCTTTTTCGCCTTTTTTCTCAGGCGCGTCATTATGCGCGAATGCCGTAAAAGCGACAGCGCTCGCTGCTGTTAGGCCAATGGTCGAAAGTAGAATGTTTTTGAGGGTCATAGGGATTCTCCGATTTGGCAAAAGTGATGAAGGAAAGGCAGAGGCAAATCATGCCTTTTCGCGTGAGAGGGGTATTTCGGTCCCAGTAGGGCGGGAACGGGGAGGACTCTTCTCCCCGTTCCTGCGTTTTTTTTGAAAACGCTAGGGGGGAAGTACCCGCGAAGCGGGGGATGGGGGGAGAGCAACGTAGCAGTCATGCTTCGGAGATGGACGAAAATTGCCCCCCATCGACCTCCACTCGCTTCGCTCGCTCCAGCCACTTCCCCCCATAAATGGGGAGAAGCGTTCGCTCTCCTACGCTAAAACCGGCCCGCGGCCCCCGGAAACACCACTGGCGTTTCGCTGCCATCTTTCGCCACCGCGCTGACCCCGAAGAAATAATTATCAATCACGAGGTTCTCAAACGTCCACTCATTGACTTTGCCAATGAAACGGGAATGCGTCCATTCCGGCTCTGTCGTCAGGCGCCAATGCACGCGGTAGCCCGCGAGGTTACGGCCATTGGGCGGCGTTTCCCATGTGAGCTTGGCGGAGGGCTGCACCGCGCCCGTCGCTTCGACATTGGCGGGGAAGGGCGGCGAACCCGCCATGCCCGCGAGGGTGATGGCGTTGAGAGCTGTGAGCTTGGCCGCATAGACGGAGTCTACACCATCCATCGTATCGCCATATTCAACACCATCTTCGTTGCGCAAATCCTGATGTTGACGGTCGTAATGCTCATGCGTTTCCATGATGCGGATGCCCGGAATGCCGACAACATTGAACGGGCGGTGATGGCCGCCGCGTCCGAAACGGTCTAGGCGGTAGACCATCATAATATCGAGATTGGTGAGATATTGATCGCCTTGCGCTTTAACATAACGCGCGAGGTTACGGGACGGGCTGTCAACTTCGCCGCCAGTAAAGCGCCGCGAGCGGGCTTCTTCGGGAGTTTCATTTGCGCGCGTGCCTTCGGAGAAGACCCGGACGGTTGAATTATTTGTGACACCGTCAATGCCCGTGATGTTAGAAATCATATCGTTGTTCAAAACGCCTTTGATTTCCCAGCCTTGTTCCAGAGCGTAATTCGCGACGATTTTGCCGCCGAAGAGCCCTTGCTCTTCACCGGATAATCCGGCGTAAATAATGCTGCCAGCAAACTCCCGTTTGGACAGGATGCGCGCGGCCTCGATTGTGCCGGCCATGCCTGAAGCGTTATCATTCGCGCCGGGACTGTTATCCGTACCGTTGAGCGGGTCGGTGACGCGGCTGTCGATATCGCCGCTCATCATAACATAGCGGTTTGGGTCGAGCGTTCCGCGTTGAATGGCAAGGACGGAGACGACTTCTGTCGGCTCGGGAATACGGCGCTCGCCTTCAATCGTATCGCTGACATAGATGACTTCGAGACAGCCGCCGCACTCTTTCGAGATCTTCTCGAACTCTTCAAAAATCCAACGCCGGGCTGCCCCGATACCGCGTGTGTCGCTTTCGGTCTCAGAAAGCGTATGCCGCGTTCCGAAATCGACCAGCGTCTGAATGTCATTTTGGATGCGCTCGGCGGAGGGTTCGACGGCGACGGAATACAGATCCTGAACCTCCGATGGGGGGCCGTAATCTGATTGCGCCTGAGCAGAACAGGCGGTGAGAAGCAAAGCCGTAGCCAGTGTGATACGTTTCATAAATGGTCTCTCAAGCTGAGGCCAGCTTAAGCACGGCCCCATAATCTTTTTGTGTTTCCATCTCGGGTCCATGCCCGGCATCCTTCATAGCGCGGTGAAGCGCTTTCAATCGGTAGCACGGCACGAACATATAGGCGTGATGCTCCACATGATAGTTCACCCAATAAGGCGCGAACAAAATACGCTCAAATATATTTGCACGTGTCGTTCGCGCATGGGTCAGCGGATTATCGTCATTTGTCGTCATGCCATGTTCGGCAATATTGCGCAGTCGCAGGCAAGCAAAAAACCACGTCCAAAGCGGCAATAACCAAAGGGTCAGGAACAACCAAGGATGACCGATGAGGATGAATATCCCGAAGAGAACCGCATTTGAAATCCAGAACGGCAAAGGCGACGTTTTCTGAAAGGCGTCACTGCCGGGAAGAACTTCGTCAGATTTGCGCATTTTCCATGTGGCCAAGCGCAATCTTAGGAATGTAAGCCCGGTCACATCTCTCGCGAATTTGCGAAAAAGGCTGGCTTTCGTTGTCGGAAACTTTGCGGATAAAGGCAAATCCGGGTCGCGCTCGGATTGTGCGTAACGGTGATGTTTCAGGTGGTAGTGCCGATAGGCGACCATGTCCCCGCCGTAAGGTGCGGCGAGCAAATATTTTCCGATCCATTCATTCAGTGCCTTATTTTCAAACATCACGCCATGCGCGGTATCATGCGCCAAAATAGCCAAGCCATGCTGTCGTGATCCGATAATCAGGAAGCTGGCCGCATAGATCCAAGGATTTGGAAAAATAATGAAGGCCGCGATCGAAAGCGCAATAACGCCCCAAACGTGCAGCGTTAGCCATGCGCCCCACAGGTCAGACCGTTTCGCAAGACGGCGAACCTCTGACTTAGGGATATATTCAATGGCTGGCTTCATTTTGTGTAAGATGCGGGTTTATCAACGCCTTTGTCAATGCGGTTCAAGTGTTCGGGGAATGTGCAGACTTGACGTTTCGGACGCATTTGGAAAAAAAGAACCATGGAACGACTCGTCAAAGGCTATCAATCATTTCGCGCTGGGGATTATGCGCATCAAAAGGCTCTTTATGAAGAATTGGGCCGACACGGTCAGCACCCGCATATCATGCTGGTGGCTTGCGCAGATAGCCGCGTTGATCCAACCGATATTTTCGACGCCTATCCCGGACAGATGTTTGTGGCGCGCAATGTCGCCAATCTTGTTCCGCCGCCTGATTTAAACGAAGGCTTTCACGGGACAACAGCGGCAATTGAATATGCGGTCAAGGTCATCGGCATCGATATGATTGTTGTTATGGGACATGAAAGCTGCGGCGGAATACAAGGCTGCATTGCGGGATTGGGACGCGACCCCGATGGAGGATACGTCAATAAATGGCTGAGCCAAATCAATCACGTGTACGACCGCGTTGCTGCGCGAGGTCTTTCGGACAAAGAGATGCAGTTTGAGATGGAGCTGGAAACCGTCCGCCAGTCGCTGGCTAATTTAATGCAATATGACTTCATCCGCGAGAGGGTAGAGGCCGGGACTTTGACCCTGCAAGGCGCCTACTTCTCAATCATTCAAGCCCGCCTCATGCTTGCGGATGCGGCCGGTAATTTCAAACTCATTGAAGTTAAAGGCTAAGCCGCAACAGTGTCTGCACCAATCACAGAATAAGGGTCCATCCCGGTCTCGTGCATCATACGGTGAACCTCATGATATTGCGTGGGTAATTCAATGCCTAAATGCCTACGAACCTCGTCGAGTTGCATCGGCAGTAAAGCCATCAAATCTTCGTAGACGATATCTTTAGCTGCCTTTCCAATCCGGCGGGCTTCATGAACGGACTTCATAACGGGCGCGCCTTTCGGGGCTGTTTTTTTGACTTCGCGCGCTGCGCCGTAAGCGATGAAAATGACGCCCAACCCACCATGCTGGGAATGGGTGTAGCCGAGCACAGAGGCCTCGCCGAGCGCATCACGGCCATAGCCCGTCAGGACATGCAGCATATCATGCGTATCCCGCGATCTGTCGCCATAGATTTTCATATCAGGATTGCCGTAATCCCGATCGATGCCGGAGGTGTCATACTCGTCGACCAGACCTTGGGCCGTGAGACCCTCACGGGTCATGAAATCCAGATAGGCTCTTCCGAGACTACCGTCGGGCAGGGTTCGCAGCCAGTCATGATTATCAAGCAACTCCGGAAGATATTGTTTCTCTGCTAAATGTTTCCGACCCGCTTCTGAATTTGCAAATTTGACGAAACTTTGCTGGAAACTATTCCCGTTGAGGGCCTCCAGAATGTAAAAGACCTGGGTTGTGTCTTCTTTATTTCTAATGAGTTCCCGGAAATGCCGCAATGCCTTCAATGGACGTCGCCGACGTTTTTCGAATGATTTTAGGGTGTATGGGGCGTTAGTCATGCAATTTTGTTAGCATGAAAAGTGTTTCCAAAGCTATACTGTGTCTGCATATGTTGCATTCAATTCTAATGAGGAGCCCCTTCTTTGACCCACCGAATATTGATTACGGCTGCGATAGCATTGTTTTTAGGAGCTTGTTCGGCAGCGGAGAATGAAACAGCTGCTGAATTGAGTGATACTGCGATTATTGTCGGCAATATTCTCACGATGAATCCTGACCGACCTCTCGTTAAATCTATGCTGATCGATATTGATGGAGGTTTTATTATCGGGTTGAATGATCAAGAGGTGCTTATTCCTCAGGATGATGAAATGAAGGTCATCGACCTGAGGGGCCAAACCATTCTCCCCGGTTTTATCGACAGTCATGTTCATGTGCGGGAACTCGGCATGGACCGTATCAAAGCTAATTTGGTTGGCGTTGAAACGGCTGAAGCCATTGTCGAGCGATTGCAGGCTCGTTTTCCTAATCCCGAACCCGGAGTCTGGCTCATCGGGCAAGGTTGGGACGAGGGCGCATTTGCATCGCGCGGATATCCGGACCGCGCAGCCTTAGATGCCGCTTATCCTGATAATCCTGTCGCGCTGGAAAGCCTGCACGGATTTGGCGGATTTTATAACGGCAAAGCTTTGGAGATCGCAGGTGTGACGGCCCGGACTGAAGACCCTGACATTGGCGATATTCTCCGCCGTGCTGATGGTTCCCCCACAGGCGTGATGCTAACCTTGGCGCAAGACATCGTAGACCGGCACATCCCGAAACCGAGCCAAGCCAAATTGGAAGAAGCCATTGTTGCGGGGCTCACAGAGATGTCCGAGGCTGGCGTCACATCAATTCATGAAGCGGGGATGACGGCGGCCGACGTGACAGCCTTTCGTCATCTCGCTGCCCGCGGCGAGTTGCCTATTCGCGTCTATGGCCTCCTTGACGGGAATGACAATAATCTGATGGCGGATTGGTTTGCGCGCGGCTTAGAGGATGACCCACAGGATTGGCTCGATATTCGCGGGATAAAGGTCTTCTATGACGGCTCTCTGGGCTCGCGCACAGCGCTTATGGCCGAGCCATATTCCGACAAACCCGAGGCCGCGCGGCCCACGGAACGCATTTCGCCAGAAGCTCTGCAAGAGCTAGCAGATGAAGCTGCGGACAAAGGCTACCAAATGGCGGTTCATGCGATTGGCGATGAGGGCAATAATCGTACGCTTGGAATTTATGAGAATGCGTTGAACGGGCGGACCGATGCGCGGTGGCGGATTGAACATGCGCAAGTCGTTTCGCCCGATTACTATGAACGCGCCGCGACACTCGGCGTCTTGTCTTCTGTGCAGTCTTCACATGCCGTAGGAGATAGCGCGTGGGCAGAGGATCGCGTTGGGCCTGACCGGATCAAGAATGCCTATGCGTGGCAAACCATATTAGGGACGGGCGGAGAACTGATGCTAAACTCCGACTTACCGGGTGAGCCATGGACGCCGATGGAAACGCTTTATTTTGCTGTCACGCGTCAGAAACTAGACGGGACGCCGGAGGGCGGTTGGTATGCCGAGCAGGCGCTCTCCGTCCAAGAGGCTCTGAAAGCGATGACGATCACCAATGCTTATGGCGCATTCCAAAACGCCGATATTGGATCCCTAGAAGTCGGCAAACGCGCCGACTTCGTGGTTTTGGACAAAGACCCGACCAAGGTCGAGCCGTCCACGTTAAAAGACATCAAAGTCACCGCCACATGGGTCGACGGGAAGCGCATTTATTCTGCTGATGGAGCCTCGAAAGACTAGGCCTTATAGCTAGGACGTTCAGTCATCCGGGCATGCCACGCGAGCAGGGCAGTCTGGTCCTCTTGCGGGAACACTTTGACCCATCGCCCGAAGTCCACAACAATGGTCGCCGTAATATCGGCTACGGAATAACTGTCGCCTGCGACATATTCATTAGCGCTAAGTTGCCTGTTTAACGTCTTGAAAAACCATCCAAGTTTCATCAATCCACGCTCGGCTAGCTCCGGGATTTGCGGGATGTTCTTCGGCCCCGGTAACGCGCGATCTTTCATGGCAGGGCTGCTATTGCGCAGGGCCTCGGCGGCGGACATCAAGCCACCCATCTCGCAACGCCAATTCCAAGTCGCGATTTCTGCCTTTTCCATCGGCGTTATTCCGAGAAGTGCAGGCTCCGGATGCAGCGCTTCCAAATATGCGGAAATGCCGGCGTTTTCCGTCAGGACCGCGCCGTCTTCAGTCACCATAGCGGGAACTGTGCAGCCTGGATTTATCTTGCGAAAGGCGTCACTCATTTGCTCGCCTTTGGTCAGGTCGACTTGAATGTTCTCATACTCTATGCCTTTTTCCGCGAGGAACATGCGTGTGCGGCGAGGGCTTGGCGCTGTCGTGCAGTCATAGAGCTTTATCATTTTATTCCCTTATCGTGAGTGGGTCACAATATGTCTGAAACCAAAGCAATCAAGTCCGTTCTCAAACCGCGCCCAAAAGATATTGGTGAGTTCGAAGTCCGCCGGGCACTGCCCTTCATCCAGCAACGTTCCATTGGGCCTTGGGTGTTCTTTGATCATTTCGGGCCTGTCGACTTTGCGCCGGGAGAGGGCATGAATGTTCGCCCGCATCCGCATATCAATCTGGCGACTGTGACCTATCTGTTCGAAGGCGAGATTTTTCATCGGGACAGTCTCGGCAATGCGATGGCGATTGAACCGGGCGGGATAAATCTCATGGTCGCCGGGAAGGGCATCACCCATTCTGAACGCACGCGGGATGAATTGCGCGCGGCGGGATACCGCATGCACGGCCTACAGCTCTGGCACGCTTTGCCGGAAGCTGATGAAGAAGTTGATCCGGCCTTTTATCACCATCCTGCATCGGATATTCCGCAAGTTGATATTAACGGCGTTACCGTTCGGGTCATGATGGGCTCGGCATACGGCGTGTCCTCACCCGTGAAAACCTTCTCTGAGACACTTTACATCGAGGCCGATCTGAAAGCCGGGGAAAGCCTGGATCTGCCGACCACGGAAGAGCGCGGCATTTATGTCGTGAAGGGCGAGTTAGACGTTCACGGAGACATCGCACCTATATTTTCAATGGCAGTTCTGAATGATACCGCGAAAACCGTGACGGCTAAAGAGGACACACGTTTCGCCCTGATTGGCGGGACGCATTTGGGCCAACGACATCTGGATTGGAATTTTGTCTCCAGCCGGAAAGCGCGGTTGGAGCAAGCCAAAGAGGATTGGCGGGCAGGGCGATTCCCCAAGGTCGTCGGGGATGAAGACGAGTTCATTCCCTTGCCGGGGTCGCCCATAACCTAAACCTTAAATCAAGACTTTGACGAAGCCCAAACACACAGTAAGCCCTGTTTAAATTTACGGAGTCCCAAAATGACAAATGTTCGATTGATGAGTTTCACACTCTTTGCAGCAGCAGGTTTAACCCTCGCGGCCTGTTCGCCGTCTACCACAGCGCCAGCTGACAAGGTTGAGGCCGAAGTGGTTATTCCATCAGAGCGGTTTTTCACCGCTGATCAATTCACATATGCAAACTATCAGGATGTCGTCGTCAAACATGCGGCGCTGGACCTCGACGTTGATTTTGACCGCAAGGTTTTGGATGGCTTCGTCACTTTGGAATTTGAGCGACTAAAGCCGGATGCGCAAATTCTGACGCTCGATACAAAGGATTTAACGATCAAAACGGTTGCTATGCAAATGGAAGACAGTTGGGTGTTGGCTGAATACACATTGTCAAATCCCGATCCCGTCTTGGGCTCAGCGATGACCGTTGAAATTGGGACGGAGGCCACAGAGCTCAGAGTTTATTATGAGACCAGCCCCAAAGCGGAAGGCCTGCAATGGCTCGCCCCTGCGCAGACGGCCGGTAAGGAAAAACCCTATCTGTTTTCTCAGGCCCAAGCGCTTTACGCCCGCACCATGTTGCCAGTGCAAGACACGCCCGCCGTACGCATGACTTATGATGCGAAATTACGCGTGCCGGAGGGTCTGCTACCGCTCATGAGCGCCTCGCAGGACGGGAAAGATGCGGACGGCAATTGGACCTTCTCCATGCCGCAACCCATCCCCAGCTATCTCATCGCGATTGCCGTGGATGATATTAAATTTAAAGCGATCAATGACACGATTGGGGTCTATGCTGAGCAATATATACTCGACGCGTCCGCCGAAGAATTTGCGGAAACACCGCAAATGGAAATCGCCAATACAGAGCTTTACGGGCCTTATCTTTGGGGCCGATATGACTTGCTCGTATTGCCGCCGAGCTTCCCTTATGGCGGGATGGAGAACCCGCGTCTGTCTTTCATGACGCCGACCCTCATTGCGGGTGATAAATCCCTGACGAATGTTGTCGCGCATGAGCTGGCCCATAGCTGGTCCGGCAATCTTGTGACCAATTCGAATTGGCGGGATGCGTGGCTGAATGAGGGTTTCACAAGCTATGTCGAAAACCGCGTCATGGAAGCGCTTTACGGTAAAGAGCGCGCGATGATGGAGCAGGTTCTTGATATGGAGGGTATGAAACGCGCTATATCCGATGCCAAGCGTCCGGAGCTGACGCACCTGAAACTCCCTGATGATATGGAGCATCCGGACGACGCCTTTACCCTCGTATCTTATATCAAGGGCGCGAATTTTCTGTTCTTCCTCGAAGATCGTTTTGGACGCGCCGCATTTGATCCGTTCCTGAAATCCTATTTCAACGCCTATGCTTTTGACAGCATCACAACGGAAGACTTCCTCGGTTTCATGGATGCCAATTTGCGGAATAAATATCCTGACGCCGTGACGGACGCCGAAATCGACGCATGGGTTTACGGACCGGGCTTGCCCGATACGGCGCGTAAGCCGACATCTACCGCGTTTGATAAAGTCGCCGCCTCTTCTACCAAATGGGTTGCCGGGGATATCGGCGCCGCTGACTTACCGACGACGGATTGGTCCACACATGAATGGCTTCATTTCCTCAATGGCCTGCCGGAATTAACGCAGGCCCAATATGAGGAACTTGACGACACATTCAGCCTGACAGGCACCCAGAACGCTGAGACGGCCTTTGCATGGTATATGCAAGCCATCAAAGGCGGCTATGAGCCCGCTTATCCCGCGCTGGAAGAGTTCCTGATGACTGTCGGACGCGGCAAATTCATCTACCGCCTCTACGGCGCGCTGAAGGACTCCGGCCGCGAAGATCTGCAATATTGGGCGCAAGACGTCTTCGAAGCGGCAAGCCCCGGTTACCACCCGATTGCACAAAGACGGATTGGTGATATTTTGGCGGAGTAGAGGTTGAGCAGGCGAGTGAGCAAAAGCCGAGAGGCTAAAAACGCCCAAAATAGGCCGCTGGTAATGTTTTGGCAATGAGGTAGTATTCGCCCAAAAACGGCCGCTGGTAATGTTCGCTGATACGGCAGTATTTGCGTGAAGTAAGACATGGCAACCTTGGCCTAGAAGCAAACAAATAGGCGGAGCTATGTACTATTCCAGAAAACCTTTATGGTTGGATAGGTGTGTATTTCTAATCCCGTTATTATTCTAATAAGGGGATTTTAAAACTTTTCTCAATATCGGGAGTACATGTACCCCCGTTTCATACCGTGTTGTTTTTTTACGCCATTCACTCCATATTTTAGCACTTTCTGCCACAGGCAAATATTCTGAATGAGCTCCGAGTCCGCACCGACTTAAAGTTCTCCTCAGAGCCAGTTCTTTATTTGACGCGTGAACACCATTTCCAAATTCTGCTATTTCGAATGCAACTGTGCGCGGCACCCAGATTAAGTCAGCCCACTCTTTGCCCCAATCGCGAAGCCGTTGGATAAGTGAGAGGTCATATTTTGCTAACTTCATTACTTGGGATATAATATTGGTTTTATTTCGTTCATCACAAGTCGCGTCACTAAGTAAATCAAAGATGGCGATACAGGTTTCCTCATACAAAGGTGTTTCAAGTTCAGGGCTTTTAGCGCGCCGGCATACGATTAAGCTCGTCATAAGTCCGATCATATGGGCCTTGTACGAATTTGACTTTTTTGACCGCGTTTTTTGTAAAAAAGACGGATAGCTAAGCCACAAAGTATCTAGCGTCAGAGATTGTCGATTGTATAAATCGCGGTCACCAGAGGATGATCTAGGAAAACCTGGATTGAGAAATTCAAAACTCTTTGGCTCATTCTGGTCCTCGAATTCTTCTCTTACCCATGTGATATTTTCCGTGAGCATCGCGATACTTGCTGCAACTATTTCCAAGACCTCTGCAGGCCGTGAGTCCTCATTTATGATCTTTATATAAAACGGAATGACTGCACTTGCCGCAACTTCATTGATATCTTGATGCTCAATTTCACAGTTCAATTGAATGCACGATTGAACGGCTATTGATGGGTCTTCCGTGAGGATGGATTTGAAAATAGAAATTACATCGACAACTTCATTATAAATATAATCAAATTGCTTCCAATCGATACGCTCAATTTCAGAGAACCATTCTGGGAGTGAAGCACCGTCGGTTTCTTTGTTAGGATTGGAGGTTCCAAAAAGACGTTTTTTCATCGAAAGTGGTTTGTCCCAGCGCCTATAAATCAATCCCAAGCTTAAATGAAACTCATTACACATCAGTTAAGTCACTTACCTGACCTAATAGATATATGGCCTCAATAAGTGTAAAGCTGAGCGTCCTAAAATCGCTCCATAACAGCCGCTGGTAATGTTTGGGATTTCGGATGTAATTTGGTTCTCAACAAGACATTCATCCGATATACTGGTTGCTAGATAGACCGTTTTTTTACACAATCCGCGTTTCACACCCAACCAAACTGACCAAGTTTGACGGAAATTCAAAGGCTTGTGATTTTTCTCAAAAACAATATCCGCACCTTTCCCAAATGGCTGCATATTAAACTCGTTCTCTCAAACATGGGACATGACGAAAATATTTGATTGCCAATCAAATATCGAGGAACCGAACAGCATAGCTGTCCGGCGCTGCACTGCATTTGACTCACAGGGTCAAATGCGGGCGTTGCGCGTGTGTGAAACGTGCCTGGGATGATAACTTCGCACGTTATCCCGTGCATTTTATTGGAAATAAAATGCACCGATTGAGAGCCTGACCGCATGAACTATCATGTTTGTCGTGTTGAAAAGGCATAACGGCATGAGGGGTGTAGCGGGAGCCACAATCCATGAGGCCGATTTGTAAAACGTCACAGCCGCAGGGTTAGCCTTTGCGTAAAACAACTTTTCTACTTTCGGTACTCCGTCGTGGAGGCCGACCCTGCGGGCAGTCCTCTTTTTGGGCGCTGCGCGCCCTTTGGCGGTTCGCCGCCGGCCAACCCGAACCGCGTTTGTGGAACGTACATTGGCAACAGCAGGCTCCCCGATGGTCCGCAAACATTTTCGCATGCCTTGGTCACACCTTGACCCCGCTTGACCTGACCCCCTGTTCATCCCACCACGGCGCGAATGAAAATAAGAACAGGGACTTCTCATGACTAAATACCATCAAATGATCTCGACCGTCACCAAAGACGGATTGGAAATGAAACTGGTCGAGCGCGATATACCCGAGCCCAAAGCGCATGAGATTGTTGTCAAAGTTGAAGCCACACCTATCAACCCATCTGATCACGGCGTCATGTTTGGTTGGGCTGATATATCCAAAGCCACATCAACAGGCGAGGGCGCGGACCGTGTCTTGCGCGCGCCGCTCGCGCCCGGCGGGTTGGCCCGTATGAAGGCCCGCCTCGGGCAAGACCTGCCGGTTGGCAATGAAGGCGCGGGTGTTGTCGTTGCGGCCGGGTCCGACGAATACGCGCAATCCCTGATGGGTAAACGCGTCGCAATGATGGGCGGCGGCATGTATGGCGGTTACCGCGCGGGCCCCGCGTTGATGGCGCTTGTGCTGCCGGAAACGGCGAGCTCTCGCGACGGCGCGTCCTGTTTCGTCAATCCGCTGACGGCGCTTTGTTTCGTCGAGACCATGCGCGGCGAAGGTCACACAGCGCTTGTCCACACAGCGGCGGCGTCGAATTTGGGCCAGATGCTCAACCGGATTTGTCAGTCGGAAGATATCGACATCGTCAACATCGTTCGAAAATCGGCGCAGGTCGAATTGTTGAAAGAGATGGGCGCGAAATATGTCGTCAATTCCAGCGATGATGATTTCCAAATGCAGCTTACCGATGCCATCCATGCGACGGGCGCGACCCTGGGATTTGACGCAATCGGCGGCGGCGACATGGCGTCCAAGATTTTGCTGGCCATGGAAGCGGCAGCGGCGCGCACACCGGGCGCCTATTCTATCTATGGCTCCATCGCGCATAAGCAGGTCTATTCCTATGGCAGTTTGGATTTCTCTCCGACGGTGCTGAACCGGGCTTACGGCATGGCGTGGGGCGTGGGTGGATGGCTGCTCCCGAACTTTCTTGCCAAGGCCGGCATGGACGTAGCTATGCGCCTGCGTAAACGTGTCGCGGATGAGCTGCACACGACATTCGCCAGCCATTACACGGATGAGATTTCACTCTCAGAGGCGCTCGATGCGGATGTTGTGAAACGATATAATGCGAAGAAAACGGGCGAGAAATTCTTGATTAACCCAACGCTTGATTTGTAATTATGGGCATTGGGTTCTCGGCAAAATCCTTCAAACTGCTGGAGGAGCTCCGCGATAATTGTAATCGAGAGTGGTATCACGCGAACAAAGCGGATATCGCGGAGCATTGTCTGGACCCATTCGCCTTTCTGCTGACTTGCGCCACGCAGGAATTATCTGACCATTCCATCCGCCTGTCGGGTGGAAAACAGACCATGTTTCGGCTGAACCGCGATGTGCGGTTCGCGAAAGATAAATCGCCCTATAATCACCACGTCAGCGGGACCTTAACGCGGTCCGGCAATAAGAACGAGCAGGGCGGTTTCGTCTATCTTCGCCTCGACCCGTCGGGCGGTCGATTGGGGGCGGGCTATTACAGCCTGAGCGCAAAACGCATGGGGCCAATCCGGGATAAAATTCTGGAGGACCCGAAGGTTTTCAAACGCATGATTGAAAAGCTGGCTGTTGACGGTCTGGAACTCGGAACTGCGGAAAGCCTGAGCGGGATGCCGCGCGGCTACTCCGAACACGCGGATCATGAACTGGCGTGGGCGCTCAAGATGAAGCATTTCATGGTGACCAAGCCGATGAAACGCAATGATTGGAAAGGCGACGGGATCGTGGAGACAGTCGTGGATTTCGCCAAAGCGACGACGTCTGTGTTGGATTTTGGTTTGGTGAGTGTTGAGGGGAGATGGAAAAAACTAACTCCTCCACCGTGAAACGGGGGAGGTGGCTGGAGAGACTGCAACGCAGTCTCGGAAGTCGGAGGGGGTGCGGCGCGTCTGCGACGCTAGAAAAGCTAATCCAAAGTCGCCCCCAAGATTTACTTTATTGGGTCGCGTAGACACGCGACACCCCCTCCGACCTTCGCTGCGCTTCGGCCACCTCCCCCGCGCTGCGGTGGAGGAGGACTACACCGCGAAAATCTGGCTCTCATCTTTGAAGCTCTTAAACTCCAGAGCATTTCCGCTTGGGTCTAGGAAGAACATTGTCGCTTGCTCGCCTGTTTCGCCTTTGAACCGAATATAGGGCTCGATGATGAACTCCGCCCCCGCGTTTCGAAGCGTGTCGGACAGGGTGTGCCAGTCATCCCACCCCAGCACAGCGCCGAAATGGCGGACGGGAACGTTTTTTCCGTCCACGATATTCGTCGGCTCATTAGACTGATCCGTATCAGCCAAATGAAAGCTCACTTGATGTCCGAAGAAATCAAAATCAATCCAACGCTCCGCCTCGCGTCCTTGCGGACAACCGAGAAGCCCGCCGTAAAAGGCTCGCGTCGCTTCAATGTTTCTGATGGGCGCGGCGAGATGGAAGACAGCCGCTTTCATTTGTCTCTAGTCACATACATTGCGACTAAAGCGACAGTGAGAATAACCAAGTCACTATCTAAAATCATTCCCAGCCCAGAAAATCCGTCAGGCATTCCCGCAAATAGGTATCGTAAGACATGGAACAAGACTTGGATAAAAAGAACCAAGCCTAAAACTCTAATGAGAACTCGCATTACTTTGGCCCGTAAGCGTAATCGCCGCCTTTTTCGAGGGCGCGCAGGTATGCGGGGAGTTGGTGGATGCGGTCCACATATTCATTACAGGCGTCATAGCCTTTCAGGCGGCCACGCGCTTTGGCGGCTTCAAGCGGGAAGACCATTTGGATATCTGCGCCTGTCATCTCGTCTCCGGCGAACCATGTTTTGCTGATGAGATTATATTCGCAATAATCCAAGATGCCTTTGATTTCAGCCATAATCATGGGCTGGATAGGCGCGGCGGCCTCGCCGAGGAAACCCGTGTAAAGCGAGAGTAAAAGCGGCAACATCGCTGACCCTTCCGCGAAATGGAGGAAATGAACATAGTCTACATAATCTTGCGTGCCTTTGGCCGGGCGTAGTTTTCCTTCGCCATATTTATCTAGGAGATAGACAATAATCGCTCCGGTTTCGGCGATAATCAATTCGCCGTCTTCGACGACCGGGCTTTTGCCAAGCTGATGCACGGCTTTCAACTCGGCCGGGGCGCGGTTCGTATCAGGGTCGCGTTTGTAATGTTTAATCTGATAAGGCGTGCCGAGCTCTTCGAGCAACCAGAGTATCCGTTGTGAGCGAGAATTATTAAGATGGTGGACTGTTAACATGCGACAGTGATGCGCCGCAGCGCCGATAGTTTCAAGTCAGAATTCGCGTTTCAGTTTGTGGATTCTAGGCCTTTGATATCAGACCCTCGAAAGACGAGAGTCTGAATTCCGTCCTCAGTTGGGACATTGACCATATTATCAAATCGTGGACTGAGATCGCGCAGGATTGAATTCCGAGCCGACCAGGTTTTAGGAACCGCATTGAGAACACCTGTTTGATAAATATACAAATGCCCGCCCTGAACTTCCGCGCCCAAGATGTTTAACGCGATGGGCTCTGCGTCTGCATTTAACTCAAATCGTTCAGAGGCGTATAAAGCGGCTTGGGCCCGGGCTTTCAGGCCCGTCATGTCGTTTTTGTCAATGATGCCCGCCTTGAATAAAAGGCGCTGCGCAGCAGAGAGTTGCAACACATGAGTCACGTCCAGCGTCTCATCCGCATTCAGCTTCACTTCGGTTTCAACCCGTGCAGCCTCATGTGCTGCAGCAGGTGAGGTTAGGGCTACACCGACAGCACAAAGCGCTGTCAGGAATAGAGATCGGCGGTTGAGCATCTATCGGCGCTCTAACATTCGCTCGAGAGTCCGGCGAAGGGAGGATTTTTTGTCATCCTTATCATCGGCCTTTTTATCGGATGTTGACGTTTTAGACTCAGCGTCAGTCTTCTTCTTAGATGTCTCTGACTTTGAATCATCAGATCCCTCATCTTTTGCTTCACCCATCGGCACGTCTTTCTCGTCATCCGCATCGTCATCGGATTTTTCAGAATGAAGTTCCCGCAACATATCCGCCATCATAGACGTCGACGTGCGGTTCGATTTCATCAAATCGATACGGCTTTGGGAAATTGACGGCGGGTAAGCGTTGTTCGAAAAATCTGCATCCGCCGTCTGATGGTGGACGTCCAACTTAAAGCTCACCGCCTGATTATCCAGCGAGAAGAGCTTTGTGGCGTTATTGGAATTGCGGCGCCAAATTTCAGCCGGGATCATATGCTCTTCCGACGTGCCATTTGCATATTCGATAGTCACAGGCAGAGGAGAAATCAGGCCGCCAATGTTTTCAAAGTCGACGAAGTAGAGATACTTCCCGTCTTCCATCGCCCGGTCATAGGCTTTGCGCTCCCAATCTTCGAGACCGTCATAAAATTTCTTAAACTTGTTCCGGTCCGCATTCGTGACCGTGAACTTGTCGTTTTCATTGTAGAAATCTTCGAGATCGGAATAACGTTTCAGGCGTGTTTTCAGGCCTTCCTCGCGATTGCGGATTTGTGTGATGTTTTCAGGACGATTCAACTTATATTCTTCGCGCTCAAGGTCTTTCTCGATTTCCGGGTCTTTCGTCGAAATCTGATATTCGCGTACGCCCGTTACGGCCATGTCGACATGGTCTGTACCGTAATACCAACCGCGCCAAAACCAGTCGAGATCGACGGCCGACGCATCTTCCATTGTTCGGAAGAAGTCAGCAGGTGTCGGACGCTTGAACTTCCAACGTGTCGCATATTCGCGGAAGGCGAAGTCAAACAGCTCGCGGCCCATAACGGTTTCGCGCAACACGATGAGCGAGGCCGCCGGCTTAGAGTAAGCATTCGGACCGAACTGCAAAATGCTGTCCGATTGCGTCATGATCGGCACTTGGTTGGAACTGGTCATATAGCTGGGGATGACATCCAGCGGGTTTTGCGTGCCGCGGCTGATCGGGAAATCCTCTTCCCACTCATATTCGGCCATATATTCGAGGAAGGAGTTGAGGCCTTCATCCATCCATGTGTAACGACGCTCGTCGCTGTTCACGACCATCGGGAAGTAGATATGCCCGATTTCGTGGATGATAACGCCAATCAGGCCATATTTGATGTTACGGGAATAGACGATTTCACCGGATTTCTCGTCCTCGGACGGTCGGTATCCGTTAAAGGTGATCATCGGATATTCCATGCCGCCGCGTTCCCATGTGTTTACGGATTGCGCGGTCGGGTAGGGGTAGTTGAAAGCAAATTTATTATAAACGTCCATTGTGTGAACAACGGCTTGGGTCGAATATTGCGACCAAATCGGATCAGCTTCTTTTGGGAAGAAGGACATGGCGAGAACTTCCGGAACATCCGCATCGTCCTGTTCGAATTTCATCGCGTCCCAAATATATTTGCGCGAGGAGGACCAAGCGAAGTCACGGACATTTTCGGCTTTGAACGTCCACGTCTTTTCGCCTTTGGCTTTGGATTTTTCATTCTCCTCAGCTTCTTCAGGTGTGACGATGTAAATCGGCGCTTCCGTATTGATATCGGCAAGGCGTTTGCGCTGTTTCGCTGTCAACACATTGCGCGGATTTTGGAGTTCGCCCGTGGCCGAAACGATATGATCGCTTGGGACCGTCAGGTTCACTTCATAATCACCAAATTCGAGCGTGAACTCGCCGCGTCCCAAGAACTGCTTGTTCTGCCAACCCGTGTAGTCAGTATAGGCGGCGAGGCGCGGGAACCATTGGGCCATGCCAAAGATGTAATTATCATCTTCTTCGAAATACTCATATCCGCCGCGCCCGCCGATGGCGACTTCGTCGAGGATGTTGTGTTCCCAATCGACTTGGATCGTGATGGTCTCGCCGGATTCAAGCGGCTCTTCCAGGTCAATCCGCATCATGGAATCATTGATGATGTAAGGCAGCGTATCGCCGTCTTCATCCATGATCGCGCTAAATTCGAAGCCATATTGGCGATCCTCAAACGCTTGTTCTTTACGCAAAGCGAAGAAGGAGTAGCTGTCCGATCCGCCTGCGCCGTCACCTCGGCGCGACCCGGCGGCGGATGCCGTCGCAGATCGGCGCTCCAGAGATCCGTCTTTGAAACGGTTCTGGTCCAACGCCAGCCAAATGTAGTTCAACGTATCGGGGGAGTTATTCGTATATTCGATGTCGCTCTCGGCATAAATACGGCGCTCATCCTCATCCAAACGAATATCCATCGTGTGGCTGGCGCGTTGTTGCCAATAGGCGGGACCGGGCGCGCCGGACGCGCTGCGGTAGACATTCGGGGACGGTAGAACATGGTCCAATTGACGAAATTTGGCTGCGGCATCGTTTTCGCTGCCCGCCGTTACGTTCACCTTGTCGCCATCATTTGCAAAAGCTTCTGCGCCTATAACAAGGGCTGTCATCGCTCCGAAAGTTGTAATGCTGGCAAATTTCAGCGCGGATTTGATAGCGGACATGAGGGCTCCCGGGGGCATATATTGGATGTCTTATCGGTTTAGCGGGTGTCTATGGTGAAATCCTACTAAATTCGCGTAAAGGACGAAAAATAGACTGTTGTTCCCCTTTACGCATAGCCGCGCTCGCCGATGCGTTCATGTGTGAACAGTCCGGGGCCGCAGGCAATTTTCCAGCCGGAGTTTCGCCAAAGCGGGGTTTTGTTTAACTCAATTTCGAGATTCGGAAGATTATTCGCATGACGTTTTGTCTCAACAGATCGCGCTAGAGGGATGATTTTATTTAGAAAAGTTTCACGGTGAATAAGTATGGATTGGTTTGTCCACGGCATGACAGAGGCGTCTACGAGATAAAATCCTTGTCCGACATTTTCAAAGTGTTTTGAGTGCCTTTCAAGGCCCTCAGGGCCATCATATAATGCGTAGCCCATCAGGCGCCGGAGCTTGTCAGGACGAAAAGTTTTGGTGATATAAGATTTGAGAGAACCGTCATATAGGCTTCGGTATTTTACAAGTCCTGAGAAGGCCTGTCCCGGGGCTCGAACACTTCGCAGTCGGGACATAATGACGTCATCACGTTTCAGGAGGTCGAGAGATTTTTTGATCTGACGGCGGACCTCGGCGACAGGCTCAATGAGCGGACAGTCATTTTCAAGCATGAGAATATAGTCCGTCGACAAAGCGGCGGCTGAAGCCGCCATATTTTCCATGATTCCAAGGTTTTGCGGTATCGTGTTGATCCGAATGTCGAAACGATTTGCAACGTCTAAGACGGCTTTATCCGGCTCCGGCAGAAAGACTTGAGCTTCTGAAAACTCATCGAATAATGCGGCAGAGGTATAGCTTTCCAAACTTGACATGAGGGTTTCAGCACCGCGCCAAGATAGGATTGAAATTCCAATGCTCACCAGTGTTCAGCAATCCAAGGCGTCGGGCGGACATGCTTGTAAAGGCGTTTCCAAGCTGATTTTACCGGCCATTTCCCAATAACGGCCTCATCTTGATCAGGCTTGCCTGTAAAAGCAACGATTTTGGTCTCTTGCGGCAATGCTGGAACTTTGAAGAAATTCAAGGGCCATTTAGGCATTAATGTGTGTTTGAAACTTGCACACCAAAGCTCAGGCCAAAAGACCATGTCCGTGACCTCGCGAGAGATATAAACCTGCTCAATGCGGTAGCTTGAGAGTATGCGCTCTTGCTCGGTCTCAAGTTTGTCAAAAATATGCGTGTAAGTTCCGATGCGCCAACGGAAGCAAGAGGTGTTCCCAATGCCTTTGCCGGGCTGCGTCCAATTTTCAATCACGCAAAACCGTCCGGGCTCATAATCGAACATCTCGTCCAAATTACCTGTAATGACGAGGTCCAAATCCAGAAATAAAACATCGCCAACAAGCCCGGCGAGGCCGTCCTGCCATAGGACGAGTTTTCGCCAAGGCGTCAGAGCTAAATCATCCGGCAGATTGATGACCGGAATCGGCTCGCACCGCACGGCTTCATCTATGTCGGATGGATCATCCGTCAGGCAAACGAGCTGGGTGGGGCGCGCCGTGTTGCGTTGGACAGCGGAATTAAGCCGGTTAACGAACTCCGCGCCGTAACGCGTCCCCCATTTCATGCAGATGACGGTTTGCATGTGGTCCGCTTATTTACCGTCGCGCATGTCATCTCGCAGGCCTCGGAATTCTGTGCCTTCATACCAGTTTGGCCAGTCTTCGGAATTGGCGAGGTCATATCCCATATCCAGCAAAATATCCGTGGCTTGCACGATACCTGACAGGTCCCAGCTATTGTCATACTCATCGCCGGGTTTGTGGTAGCGTTCCTCGTTGTATTCTTTGGCGAATTTCTCGCCATAGGTCAGGCCGTTTGTGACATGATTATTCCCCGGAGAAGCATAGAGCATCGGCACGCCGAGCTTGGCCAGACTAATATGATCCGAGCGATAGAAATATCCGGCTTGAGGCTTGTCATCCGGCACAACATACATACCGCGTTTTTCTAATTGGCGTTTTAGCAAGTCTTCCAATTCGCTTGATCCGAAGCCGATGATTTTCATGTCCTTGGTCTGACCAACGGGACGCATGGCGTCGATGTTAACGCCTCCAACTGTTTGCGCGAGAGGGACTAGCGGCTTCTCGCCATAATAAGCTGATCCCAACAGGCCGGACTCCTCGGCCGTAACAGCAACAAAAAGTACGGAGCGGTCAGGCGTCCCGCGTTCGACCATGGTTTCGGCAACCTCAATGATGGCGGCTGTACCCGTCGCGTTGTCAACGGCTCCGTTAAATATTTTATCGTTGCCTTCGACATCCTCGCTCATGCCCAAATGGTCCCAATGGGCCATGTATAGCACATATTCATCAGGGTTGGTTTTTCCTTTGATCACGCCGGCAACATTACGGGATTCCGTCATTTTCACGGTTTGATTGATTTTCGCCGACAGCTTCAAAGCCGGAGCAGGCACGGGTTTAAACCCTTTGACTGCGGCATCTGACTTCATTTTCGCCAAATCCATACCGGCGCTCGCAAACATCTGATCAGCTTGCTGATAGGTCACCCAGCCTTCCAAGGCTGTGCGAGACGCGCCGCGATCCGGCCGCACGAGGTCATATTGCTCACTCGTCCAAGACCCAGTGACAACGTCCCAGCCATAGCTGGCGGGCTCAGTCTCGTGGATAACGATAGCGGCTTCTGCGCCTTGCCGCGCGGCTTCCTCGTATTTATAAGTCCAACGACCATAATAAGTCATAGCGTTACCCTTGAAGAGCGCCTCATCTTTTGTCGCGAAACCCGGATCATTGACCAGCATCACAACTGTTTTTCCTTTGACGTCGAGCCCGGTATAATCATTCCAGCCATATTCCGGCGCGTTCACGCCATAGCCAACAAAGACAATTTCGCTATCCGTTACAGATACTGTTTTGTCCAAGCGCTTTGTCCAAAAAACGGCGTTTTCGGTTGTGCTGCCATCTAAAACCTCAACGCCGTTATTTTGGATCGACAGTGTCGAGCTCGGAAGAACGGTGGCTGCCGTCAGTTCCACGGTTTGAAAAAATGTGCCTTTATCACCAGCCGGAGCCAGGCCCGCTTCAGCCATCTCATCGGCAATATATTGCGAGGCGGCTTGGCCTCCCGGTGTTGAGGGTGCGCGGCCTTCAAATTCGTCACTTGAAAGTTTCTCAATCCGCCGGCTCAGATCAGAGGCAGAAGACATCGCGCTCAAATCGCCTTTCGGCGCTTCCGGCTGTTCTGGTGTGCATCCGAGCAGAATGGCGGTGGATGCCAAAAGAACTGAGACGAGCTTTGCGGGGTTGGAAATGGTCATATAAAGACTCCGAACAAGGTGAGCGTATTTGGTCCCATTCATAATTGGATATTGCAATGGTGCAATCGCTACTGTTTACGCCTTTTGTATGAATCGCAGAATGAGGCAAAATCCTATGCGTTACACAGTTATTATAGCCGCAGCACTCGCGATTGCGGCATGTGAACCTAAAGTCGACACTGTAAAATCAGAGTCAGAATCAACTGTTGAGACGACACCACCCCCAAAAATGGAGGTGGATGAGCGGATTGAACAGGCATCCCAGCTCATCGAGACCGCTCTGGCGGGAAGTTATGGCTATGATATTACAGAGAGCCTGACGACCGAGGTTGGACAACGCATGGCAGGAACCGAAGCCGAAGCTCGTGCGCGGGATTGGGCTGTTGCGAAATTCAAAGAGATCGGCCTTGAGAATGTCCGGGTTGAACCTTTCACAATTCCCGGATGGGAGCGTGGTGCGGAAACGGCTTCGATAACTGCGCCTTATCCCCAGAATTTGGAGATTACTGCCCTTGGCTATTCTGTTGCGACTCCAGCGACCGGAATTGAAGCTGAGGTGGTGTATTTTTCAGAATTGGATGCCCTTCAAGAAACCACCGAAGATTTGACGGGTAAAATCGCCTTTATTGACGGGCGTATGAAAAAAGCGCCTGACGGGGCCGGGTATGGGCCTGCGGGCATGAAACGCCGGGTCGGAGCCTCAGAAGCCGCGAAACATGGTGCCGTCGCTGTCCTTATCCGTTCCGTTGGCACAGACAGCCATCGTTTTCCCCATACGGGCGGAATGCGCTATGACCCTGATGTTGCAAAAATTCCGATCGCAGCGGTTTCCGGCCCTGATGCGGATCAGATAGAACGAATTTTCAAACGCGGTGAGACAATCACCGTCAAAATGACGCTGTCTCCAATCAGCACAGGCGACAGACCCACAGGAAACGTGATTGGCGAGATTGTCGGGACAGAAGAGCCCGAGAAGATTGTTCTTATCAGCGGTCACTTGGATAGCTGGGATTTGGGCACTGGCGCGATCGATGACGGCGCGGGCATTGGTATTTCGGCCGGAGCGGCGCAGGTCATCATAGAGTCGGGTCTGAAGCCGAAACGCACTATTCGCGTCGTGGCTTACGGGTCCGAAGAAATCGGCTTGCTCGGCGGCTTTGCCTATCGCGATAAGTATAAAGCTGAATTACCTAACCATGTTATGGCAACGGAATCGGATTTTGGCGCAGAAGCGCCTTATGAAGTTCACTATAATTGGACAGAGGGCCGGGAGGATATGCAAATGCTCGCGGATTTATTGGAGTTACCTTTGATCAAGAAAGACACCACAGGTGGCCCGGATATTGGACCAATCAAACGGGAAGGCGTTCCCGCCATGCGTCTGCAACAAGACGGCACAGATTATTTCGACCTTCATCATACGCATGATGACACGTTCGATAAAATCGACCCCGATGAAATTAAGAAAAACACTGCCGGTTTCGCAGCGATGGCTTGGATTACGGCCAACTCTGACTCCGAATATCGCGATAACAAGGAAAACTAGATGTCCCTCCCACCAATTCTCCAAGATTTACCAATGCCGGTTATTGGATCGCCCATGTTCATTGTTTCGGGGCCGGAGCTTGTCATAGCTCAGTGTAAGGCAGGGATCGTCGGGACTTTTCCGGCGTTAAATGCACGGCCGTCTGGAACGCTCGAAAAATGGATTGTTAGGATTAAGCTCGAACTGGAAGAATATCAGAAAGCCAATCCGGATAAAAAGGTTGCGCCATTTGGCATCAACCAAATCTGCCATCCGTCGAACAACCGGCTGCAGGAAGATATGGAGGTTTGTGTGAAACATGAGGTTCCAATCATTATCACGTCGCTACAAGCCAATCAGATGGTGTATGACGCAACACATTCCTATGGCGGCATTATCCTGCATGACGTGACGAATATTCGTCATTCCAAGAAGGCTCTTTCTATGGGCGCTGATGGATTGATTGCTGTTTGTGCCGGTGCAGGTGGTCATGCGGGACGTTTGTCGCCTTTTGCTCTTATACCGGAGATTCGTCAGTTCTTTGACGGACCGCTTCTTTTGTCAGGTTCAATCGCTACGGGCGGCGCGATCGCCGCTTCACTCGCGATTGGGGCTGATATGGCTTATATCGGCACGCGATTTATTGCGACAGCGGAAGCTAACGCTGAAGAGGGCTATAAGGACGAAATCGTTGAGAGCTCTGGCGAAGATATTATTTTATCTTCTTTGTTCACAGGAGTACACGGAAATTACCTCAAAGGCTCAATTGAAAAAGCAGGGCTAGATCCAAACAATCTTCCGGAGGCTGATAAGTCATCCATGAACTTTGGGTCCGGTGGGAACACAGATGCGAAAGCTTGGAAAGATATTTGGGGCGCAGGGCAGGGTGTCGGATCCGTGAAAGATGCGCCGCCCGTTAGTGAAGTCGTTGCAGAGATGTACGCTGAATATATCGCAGCATGTAAAAACCTGGCATCAGAATTACCTCAGTAAAGCTTAACTGAACACAACCTAACTAAGCTATTTAATTGTCAGGCCTAATCATTGCATGCTGTTGCATAATCAACTAAGGGCCTGCTTAGCGCTGATTCATATTGGATCGGCTGCGCTTTATAGGGAGGATTGCCCATGTTTTCGAAATGGTTTGGCGCCGGGCTAATATTAGCCATAGCGGCGCTAATTCTGGGTTGGATTTTCGGGATGCCGAAAATTGACAGCATGGAAAACGATATTCGAGCAGCTCTAGATAGTCAGGGTTACAACAACATCCAGGTCGATATGTCCGGAAATGTTGCAACTCTATCTGGAGAAGCTCTCAGTGAGTCTGCGAAAGCAGATGCGATGTCTATCGCAGAGAATACAGAATGTTCCGCATGTAAAAATAAACGGCGCTGGCACACAGTTGAAGACGACATGTCTTTTGCAAGCGTCCCGGCTCAGTCGCCTTATACTTTTAATGCGGTAAAAAATCTGGATGGAAATGTCACCTTGAATGGTTTCGTCCCATCGCAAAAAGCCAAGGAAGATTTGATCTTGGCCGGCAACCGAATTTTCAATACGAAAGTGATTGATCGTACTATTCGGATAGCTTCCGGCGCACCTGACGAAAACTTCGTCGATGTGTCTGAAAGATATATGACCCAGTTGGCGGCGTTGGACAAAGGCACTTTTTCTCAAGAAAACTATAATGGCTTACTTCAGGGCACAGCCTCTGATGTTGGTGTGAGAGATCGCATCATCCAAGCCGGTCAAAGTTTCCCTGGTAAATATGCTGCGGCGTTTAAAGCTGATATTAATGTTCCGGAAATTGTTGTTCCGACAACAGGCGAGATCACATCTGTGTCTGTTTGCCAAAAACTATTTGAACAAGTGAGAACGGGTAAACGTATTCAATTCGAAACAGGTGCTGCCAATATTAAAGGTGCCGACAGCTTCGATCTTCTGAATACGATCGCGTCGGCCGCAAATAGATGCCCGTCATTCCGGGTGGAAATTGGCGGACACACGGATAGCATCGGAGACGAGGGCTATAACCAGCGTCTCTCAGAGGCTCGTGCTGCAACCGTTAAAAATTATCTTTCTGATCAGCAGGTCGAAGCTGACCGTCTGACCGCTGTGGGATTTGGTGAAGCCAGTCCCCGCGCAACTAATGACACTGCCGAGGGCCGTGCGGAAAATCGCCGTATCACCTTCACAGTATCTCAGACTCAATAGGGGTATCCTTCATGTCTAATATTATCGCATTTGTTTTATGTTTCTTGCTCTTGCCGCTCTTGTTGATCGGGTTACTGGGGCTTCTCCTCGGTTGGCTTTTCTTCCGAGGCAAAAAAGTGGACGGTGACCTTTCGGTCGAAGGCGAAGGTGCATTGCGCGCTGAAGCTGATAGCCTCCGCGCTCGTGTCCAAGAACTCGAAGGCCGCGTTTCCACTCGCGACACCGAGATCACTGGCCTAAAAGGCAAATTGGCCGCTGGCGCAGCTGCAGCAGGTGCTGCCGCTACGGTGGCAGTTGCTACCAAGTCGGAAGCTGCTTCCGACGATGACACTTACGCACTCGAATGGCGGAACCGCTATTTGGCTGCGCGTGTAAAATATTTGGAAAGCCAGGTTGCTGAGGCGCCAAAGCCGAAAGCTAAAAAGGCTGCACCGAAGAAGAAAGCTGCACCTAAGCCGAAGCGTAAAGCTAAGCCAAAAGCGAAAGCCGCGCCGAAGCCGAAGGTTCTCTACACTGACGGCCCAACAGCCGGTAAGCCGGATGATTTGAAACTCATCAAAGGTATCGGGCCAAAGTTTGAGAAAGATTTGAACGGAAAAGGTATTTATTACTTCCGTCAGATTGGGGCTTGGAAGCCAAAAGATGTGACGATGGTTGAAGGCGTTATCGACTCTTTCCCGGGCCGCATCGGACGGGATGAGTGGATCAAGCAGGCGAAGGGTCTCTCCAAGACTAGACCCGCTGCTAAGGCCGCTAAGTCGGGTAAAAAGCCTGGACCAAAGCCCGGTACAAAGCGTAGCGCTTTGACCGCAGCCGGTAAGCCGCGTCAGAAGCCTGGACCAAAAGCCGGCTCTAAGCGCAAATCTGCAAAAATGAGCGAAGCTGATGCGAAGCTCGAGAAATATTTTGCGAATGTGCAAAAGTTTGACCCGAAAGCGCGTAAGCCAGTCGTTGCAGGTATCGCCAAACATTGTGGTGCGGCCATGAGCACGCGCGATGGATCACTTGTGGCCTGTTCTGACGAAGCTGAGTTGAAGCGTGTTGCAAGCGGCTTTGTAACCAAGAAACTCGGCAAGACTTCCGGTCAAATGGAACTCGTTCAGGAGGTCTGTGCAGATATGAAAGGCGAGCGCTTTAAAAATCGCGTTACCTTCTATTACTTGGCAGCCAAGAAGGCCCGCAAATTGGGTCTATTTACCTAAGGGTTTCCTTAAATTAAAATGTAGAAAAGCCCGTCTTTATGGCGGGCTTTTTTTTATGCGTCCACACATTTGTGACTGCGCGTAACTTTGTAATGTGGAAAATACCAAACACATAACTGATTGGCGCTGGCCGAATTTTGACCCTTCGGAGTTTTCATGCCGTCATTGCGGCGAAACATTTCATTGGCCTGAGTTTCTGGATAAAATTCAAACTGTACGCTCAGAGCTGAGGCGTCCTCTCGTCATATTGTCAGGTCATCGGTGCGCCTTGCACAATGCGAGGGTGGGTGGAGCCCCGTTCTCGCAACACCTCAAGCTGGCTGCCGATATTTCAACGCTTGGGCACGACAGACGCAAACTATTGCGCGCCTGCCGCAATGCGGGTTTCACCGGCTTCGGATTTTACAACACATTCCTTCACATTGACCTCGGACGACCGCGCAACTGGTGGTCCGGAGAGAAAGCAAAACAATTATGGCAGATATAATAGGTTTGGGCTTAGACGCCGCAGCAGGCGGTGTATTTGGCCTTGTCGGGACAGCGCTTGGACGTGTTGCAGGGTTCTTTGAACGTCGTGATGAAAACGCGCAGGAAAAAGCCAGATGGAGCCATGAGTACCGCTTGCATGAGCTAAACATGAGAGGGCGTGCGCAAGAGTCTGAAATTGAGATTGAGTTGGCGGCTCAAGCTGGATCTTGGAAAGGGCTGGAGGCGTCAATTTTAGCGGACGCGGCAAGCGGCGTGGCCAGCCGCTGGGTTATAAACTTATTGAGGTTGGTCAGGCCATCTCTGACTTTGCTCCTCTGGTTAATCACCACATGGATTTTCATTCAGACCCAAAATCAAGCTATTGCAGAAGCGGCCGTTTTTGCAGCAACCGCCGCCACTCTTTGGTGGTTTGGCGACAGGGCGCCCAAACCCGGCAGTCGAATATCCCGTTAAACGGGGCCGGGGCTTGCCGCATTAACAACAGATTGTGCCGTTAAGAGCGTTACAATTACGAACATTGTAAGCCCATAAAAGAGTGCGATGCTGTAACTTGCGAAAATTGTTTTGCACCACCCTCTTTTGAACATAGTTTTTGCGCTTAGGGGGAGGTAGATCGCTAATCCAATGAAAAAGAGATTGATCATACCTTTCAAAGGTGTCCATTGAGACAGCAGGATGAGAATAAGTAGGAACGCAAACGTGACCGCATGAATGTAAGTGGCGTGAACCAAATGGTCGTAAAGGAGAGCTCTTTTTTTATCCCGAATAAAGATAAGGCCAATGAGTGCAGCGAACGGCATCATGAGGAACATGATACGCGGCAGGTATCGCGATATTCCCTCATTTAGTAATGCAGGGTTCCGAAGGAATTTTACAAATATTTTTTGTAGGTCTGTTTCAGAGAGCTTCACGCCAATCACTGACCCGGTTCCAAGACTGAAACGATAATTATTTTTATCCTCAATAGGTAATTTGTGGATATCCGAACGCGTCATTCCTAAATTCTTGAGGCCCTGATCGATCGACAATAGTGCCTCTCGGGCTAGCGATTTAGCGTCTTCCGTCCCCCCGAAGCGAATTTCATCAGCTATATCCAGCGGTGAATTTGTTTTGTCAGCCTCTAAGATACGACTGCCAATGGTATCTTTATTCTTTACGAGAAAAAGCACCCCATTATATTTGTCAACAATATCATCGATCTGCTCAGCATAGGCTTCCAAGGCTTGGGTGCGATACTCATCCTCGGTGACTTCATCATTCTCACGGTCGTCCGCATCAGGCCAGACTCCACTGGATTTCAGAAGATCGTTGCTTGGGAGGTCACCAAGTAAAGTCAGATCTTCGTTGAAAGCAAAGACTTGTCGCGGAGTGCCTTGCATGAGTCGCGCTACACGCTCGAAATCAACACTTGCGTTTAAACGGTCCAATTCAGATTGACGTCGAAAAAATCCGAAATCAGGTTTGAGCTTTACCGAAGCATCTTCAAGGTCTTCCACAGCACCATTGAATTCGGCCTTTGGAACGATATCCGTGCGAACACTAAAAATCCGTGTTTGAGTGAGGCTCATATAGCCAAACAGGATGATGGAAAGGGCCAGATATATTCTTACCGGAGAGGTCCAGTTTGTTCGTTTGCCATCTGAAAACTCTCTGGCTACGCGGCCTGGTTTTACAAGCAACATGAGCCACGTTCGCCACATTCTGTTTTCCAGTGAAAACACAGAGGCGAAAGTCTCAGAGAAGAGCGACAAAATAGACCGCCGGTAGTCGTCATTCTTCTGACCGCAACTATGGCAGAATAGGCCAGTCATAGTTTCACCACAGGAGAAGCAAGCAATCTGCTGATTTTCGTCGGGAATATTATCGCGAGACAGAAGGTCTTCACCCGCGATGAGGGCTGCGGCCTCCAGCTCTCCAAGACTTCCACCCGATCCAGATGATGACATCATTTCGTGGCTCCCTCTATCGGCATTTCTGACACATCAAAAGGTTTATGAGAACATTCAAATTTGTGTCTTGAACCTGTATCTAAGCACTCTAAACCAAAAGCATGTTCAAAAATAAAGTTGTTTGTATTACCGGCGCTTCCGGAGGCATTGGCCGCGGTCTCGCGGAAATGTTTGTGTCAGAAGGCGCAGTGGTTGCCATTAGCGATCTGCAATCTCCTAATGAAACCGCGTCTGAAATTGGCGCCCATGCCTATGAATGCGACGTGTCCAGTGATGCGTCAGTCCAAGCTTTCGTCGCGGGTGTCCAGAGCGATCATGGCGCCATTGATATCTATGTCTCTAATGCCGGAGTCGGTTCTGGGAATGGAAAATATGTGGCCGGCGCAAGCAATGAGAGTTGGGAGCAGGCGTGGCAAGTGAATGTCATGGGGTCTGTCTACGCGGCCCGGGCGCTCATGCCCGGTTGGGTCGAACGCGGAAGTGGTCGATTCGTAATTACGGCCTCTGCGGCAGGTCTTTTAAACCAGATCGGTAGCGCATCTTACTCCTGCACAAAACATGCAGCCGTCAGTTTGGCAGAGAGTATCGCAATTGAACACGGCGAACAGGGAATTAAATCCCATTGCATTTGCCCGCAATATGTTCGCTCAAACATGACCAAAGGCATGCCAATGGCAGAAGGGTCGCAAGACGGTCTATTGGAGCCAAAAGATGTCGCCAATGCTTTAAAAGCGGCGATCGCTGCCGACGAATTTATGGTGTTTCCACACCCCGTTGTAAAAAGCTACTTCATCAATAGGGCGACCTATACTGATGCGTATTTGTCCGGGATGCGAAAGCTAAAGGCCAAAGTGGGACGTGCGTTTGAGAACAAAGGTTAAAGGATATGAGCGACAGATTTGATTTAAGTGGACGCATTGCCTTGATTGCCGGCGCATCGCGCGGGATCGGCGAAGCTATAGCTCACGGGTTCGCGCAACATGGCGCGACCGTCATTTGCTCCAGCCGGAAACAAGCTGATTGCGAAAAGGTTGCAGAGGCTATTCGCGACTCTGGCGGAAAAGCAATCAGTGCTGAGTTGCATTTGGGCGAATTATCTCACCATGACAAAGTCATCGATATGATCGCGGAGAAATATGGACGTTTGGATATCCTCGTTAATAATGGAGCAACAAACCCTTACATGGGCCCGGCTCACGAAGCGCCGGAAGGGGCTTATGACAAAACTTTCGACGTGAATGTCAAAGGTCCATATTATCTGTCATCAAAGGCTATTCCGCTCATGCTGAAGAATGGCAAAGGCGCTATTGTCAACGTTGCGTCTGTTGACGGCATACAGCCCGGGAAAGGGCGGGTCATTTACGGCATGACAAAAGCGGCCATCATCTCAATGACAAAGGGGATGGCAAAAGAATATGGCAATCACGGTATTCGTGTGAACGCATTACTCCCCGGATTCACGGATACAAAATTAGCTTCCGCGCTTAAAAAAGCCCCCGGAATGCAAAAGTTTATGGACGAAAACCTCGCAATCTCTCGCATGGCTCAACCGGAGGAGATGGTTGGAGCTGTGCTTTACATGGTCAGCGATGCAAGCAGCTACTTTACCGGTCAAGGCATGGTTGTTGATGCCGGGGCAATTATATAATTATGGCGGATAAAAACCCTACCATTCAGGTTCGTGACGGCGAAGCGCTGGATATGTCGGTCATTGATCCGCTGTTGAAGGAGGCGATTTCCGGCCTGACGGGTGAAGCAAAAGTTACGCAATACCCCAGCGGGGCCTCAAACCTGACCTATGCCGTTGATTACCCCAATCGACGGCTGGTTTTGCGCCGCCCGCCCTTCGGTAAAATCCCAAAAGGAGGCCATGACATGTTCCGTGAGTACCGGATCATGAGAGATCTCCAGCCCGTTTTTCCGGCTGTACCGCCTGTCCTCTATTACACGGATGACGAAAGCCATATCGGCAAAGAATTTTACGTCATGGACCGCGTGGATGGGCACATTCTGCACAGTATCCCAAAGGATTGGGGGTGGGGTGAGGCCGAGAACCGCAAACTTTGCGAGGCGTTTTTTTCCAAACTTTGCGATCTGCACACATTGGATGTGGAGACTGCAGGGCTTTCTGATTTTGGGAAACCTGACGGCTATGTGGAACGTCAAATCAAAGGTTGGAACCGTCGTTGGAATCGCGTGCTGACGGATGATGTCCCGCATTATAAGGATATCCAAGTTTGGCTTGAGAAAAATATGCCAAAAGATTCCGGTAAGGTCGGCGTTCTGCACGGCGATTATCGAATAGACAACTGTATATTGGACCCAGATGACCCAACTAAGATTTCCGCGATAATCGACTGGGAAATATCCGCTTTAGGGGACCCTTTAATGGATCTCGGAAATACGTTGGCCTATTGGGTTCAAGCGGATGATCCGCCTCATATGCAACTCACTGTCCGTCAACCTTGTATGAATCCCGGCATGATGACCCGGCAACAGATATTGAAGTTTTATGCGGATCGCACGGGGTATGATGTCTCCGATATGGCCTATTACTATGTTTATGGCATCTGGCGCCTCTCGGTGATTATCCAACAAATTTACTTCCGCTACGTCAGCGGCGCGACCCAAGACAAACGATTTAAAAACTATGGACAAATGGTCATGGCACTTGCTGAGACTGCGAGAGAAAAAATAAGAACAGGAGAGATATAATGGCCGAGATGGATCTAGGAATGAGTGAGCGGGTAAAACCGCTCGTCGAAAAAATTCGCGACTTTGCCCGTAATTATGTCGCCCCTCTAGACGAGGAGTTTCATAGCCTTGTGGGAACAGCGAAAGGTGGGCGTTTCGCATTTTCCGAGCGCCAAACCGAAATTTTGGAAACGATGAAAGCGGAAGCGCGTAAGCGAGGACTTTGGAATTTCTGGCTGACCGACTCTGACGAAGGCTTTGGCCTCTCGACTGTGGAATACGCGTATATTGCTGAAGAACTGGGCTGGGTGCATATGGCATCCGAAGCGATGAACTGTTCTGCGCCGGATACCGGCAATATGGAAGTGCTTGAGCGTTACGGTACGGAAGGACATAAAAAGAAGTGGCTTAAGCCATTGCTCGAGGGAAAAATTCGTTCTGCCTATCTCATGACGGAGCCGGACGTCGCGTCATCTGATGCGATCAACTTGGAGTTCTCGGCTGTCAAAGACGGCGATGAGTGGGTGCTAAATGGAGAGAAATATTGGTCTTCAGGTGCGGGTGATCCGCGCTGTAAGGTCTATATCCTCATGGCGAAAACGCCCGATGAAGACCGTAAAAAGCACAGGCAACATTCAATGTTCGTGGTCGATGCCGAGGTCAAAGGCATTGAAATTCTGCGTCCTATGATGGTGTTCGGCCATGATGATGCGCCGCATGGTCATATGCATATTCGCTTCACGGATGTCCGTATTCCGGCAGACGCGCTATTGATAGGCGAGGGCGCAGGCTTTGAAGTCAGCCAAGGACGCCTTGGTCCGGGTCGAATTCACCATTGTATGCGCTCTATTGGTCAAGCCGAGAAAGCTCTGCAATTATTATGTGAGCGGTCTTTGAAGCGTGAAGCGTTTGGCAAGCAGCTCGCTTTCTTGGGCGCGAATTTTGACATCATTGCCGAAAGCCGGATCAAGATTGAGCAAGCTAGGTTGCTTTGCCTTAAAGCGGCTTGGGCGATGGACACGATGTCCAAACGTGACGCTGCCCCTTGGATATCCATGATTAAGGTCGAAGCGCCTCGCATGTCATTAGAAGTTATTGATCAAGCGATGCAAATGTACGGCGGCACGGGTGTCTCGCAAGACACGCCTCTGTCGGGCATGTGGCAGGGACAGCGCACATTGCGCTTTGCGGACGGTCCTGATGCTGTTCACCGCAGACAAGTGGCGCGTCGAGAGCTGCGCGCTTACACAAATCAGAAGATATAATTTAACGGGATTTTCAACCTGTTTCGCTAACGTAATCCTTCGCAATCATTGCGGGGGATGAACATGACATTTATTGACGCCGAAGGCCCGGACCTAAGTTCCGATAAAGTCGATCGCCGGTCCCTTGGATTAGCTGTCATCTTCACGGCCACAATTTTTCTTTCAGCTACGCTTTTGTTCTCGGTCCAACCGATGTTTACGAAGCTAATTTTGCCATTACTTGGCGGAGCGTCAAATGTCTGGAACACAGCTATGGTGTTCTTCCAAGCTATGCTCTTGGGTGGGTATATCTACGCGCATTTGGTTTCGAAATATCTTCCGGTCAAAGCGCAGATTGCAGTCCATGCCTGCGTGACAATGTCCGGGTTTTTGTTCCTTCCTCTGGCCGTGCCCGCCGATATCGTTCTCCCAGCCAGCGGTATGCCAACATTCTGGTTACTGGGCCTTTTCGGGATAACCGTCGGTTTACCGTTCTTCGCCTTGTCTGCCAATGCCCCGCTGCTTCAACGTTGGTTCAGTTTGACGGATCATCGTGATGCGCAAGACCCATATTTTCTCTATTCAGCGAGCAATGCAGCCAGCCTGATAATTCTCTGCGCTTATCCCTTTATCATTGAGCCCAACACGCGCTTGGGTGGGCAGACGTTGAGCTGGGCCATTGGCTATGCAGGGCTTCTGGTGATGTTGCTCATGACTGCGTTTGTTTTAACGCGCAGATTGGCGCCCGTCGTTAAAACTATGGAAACCCACACAAAATCCATAGAGGCGAGTTGGAAACAAAAAGCGTTTTGGATCTTCCTCGCATTCTTGCCTTCCAGCCTTATGCTGGGCGTAACGTCATATATGACAAATAATATCGCCTCGACGCCGTTCCTCTGGATTATGCCCTTGGCGCTCTATCTTTTGACTTTTGTTATCGTTTTTGCGCGCAAGCCCATGGTCAGCGCGAGCGGCCTGTCAAAGCTATTTCCTTGGGTCGTCATCGTTGGATTTCTTTTGATCGCACCTATCAATACGATGGAATTCGCCGGATTTCATTTTAGTACCAGCCCGCCGCCTATCGTTAAAATTCCAATGCTGCTGATCGTTTACTTCCTCATTTCGCTATATTGTCATGCAATCCTTGTGGAGAAACGCCCAGCTGCAACAGGCTTGACTGAGTTTTACATTCTCATGTCGGTTGGCGGCGTTTTAGGCGGAATTTTTAACGCCCTAATTGCGCCTGTGATTTTTAATGCGATCTATGAATTTATATTGGTTCTGGCCTTGGTTTTGTTCCTGCGCCCGACGGGCATAGAAATGCCAAAGGCCGGTGAAAAGCCATGGCAATTGTTTTTTATTGGCCTCGCGGCTGCCGCTATCAACGCGTGGCTTCTTTTGAGTTCGGGATCGGACCTTCCGCTTGTCATCTTTATTACGGTCGGAATTGTCGCCATCGCCTCTATGAGGTTTGATTTTAGCCGCATTATTAAGGTTGGCATGCTCGCTGGTCTGGCTGTTGTCGCTATAGCCTTCGATCCCTTAGGGTCAGACAGTTTGTATAAGGACCGGTCATTTTATTCACTCCTGGCTGTGCAGGCCAACGAAGGCGAACATGGGACAATTCACAAATTCGTTCATGGCGACACCTCGCATAATTATCAGTTGCGAGATCCCGCCTTACAGAAAATCCCGACATCTTATTATGTGGAGGGCGGTTCTATTCATGTTTCCATAGAAGCGTTGCGCAAAAAACTGGGCGGAAATATTGACGTAGCCGTTGTGGGCCTGGGGGCAGGGGCCATGGTTTGTTACGAACAGCCCGGTGATGATTGGATGTATTTTGAAATCGATCCTGCCGTAGTGGATCTTGCCCGAAATACGAAATATTTCAGCTATATTGAAAGCTGTGCGCCGAATGCGGATATTCGAATTGGGGACGCTCGCCAGAAGCTGAATGATGTTCCAGAAAAAGCCATGGATATGATCGTTATTGACGCGTTCAGTTCTAACTCTATTCCGGCTCATCTGGTGACGCGAGAAGCCTTGGCATTATATCAGTCGCGAATGACGGACGAAGGGTTGGTTTTCTTCCATACGTCGAACAAGATGCTGGATGTGACATCGGTCGTAGCCCGCTTGGCAGAGGACGCAGGCCTGACGGCAAGATATATTGATCTGGATGAATTTCCCGGAAATCCATACGCGGAATACGGCGCTCGCGCGACGGGTATCTTGATGGGCCCTGACGCCATTATGCAAAGCGTGACATCAGGTGACGAGAGGTTCCTTGAGTGGACATCCAGCCGCCATGTGAAGGTCTGGACTGATGACTACAGCTCTGTCGTGGGGACACTTTTAGCGCAAACCTTGAAAGACGGAAAGGCGAGCGCCATAATAGACGAATAAGTTTTTTTAGGAGCCTCCCATGCCATCATTCGATGTCGTTTCCGAAGTCAACATGGCCGAAGTTGATAATGCCGTTCAAAACGTCACGCGGGAGATATCCACCCGCTATGATTTCAAGGGGTCGCAATCCTCCGTCGAAGTCAAAGATGGCGGTCTGTCTGTTTTCGCTGATGATGAATTAAAGCTGAAACAAGTTCAGGAGATATTGAGGGGCAATTTGTCCAAGCGCGGAATTGAACCGGGTCAGTTGGATTACGGCAATGAGGAGAAGGCGACAGGCATGGCCGTGCGCCAACGCATCACTGTCAAAGAGGGTATCGATAAAGAGACCGCTAAGAAGATTGTCAAGGCGGTCAAAGGCGAGAAAATCAAAGTGCAGGTTGCTATTCAGGGAGAAGAGCTGCGCGTCTCCGGTAAGAAACGCGATGATCTTCAGGCCACGATGGAGTTCATCAAATCCATGGGTTTAGATCAGCCGGTTCAATTCAAAAACTTTCGCGACTAGCGACCGTCAAACGCCGCCCGTCCACCAACTAAGGTCAAAACGGGTTTGGCGTTCAGAATGTCAGGTCCGTTTGCTGTCATGATGTCGGTATCAAAGACTGTAATGTCAGCCAATTTACCGACTTCGATAGAGCCTGTCTCGGTTTCTTGAAAGGCGGCATATGCTGGCCAGATGGTGAACATTTTCAACGCTTCCTGACGCGTGACTTTTTGCTCGGGGTGCCAATCCTCATCGCTAAACCCGTTCAAGTCCATCCGTTGAGTTGCCGCATAAAACTCAATACGCGGATCACCAACCTCGACAGGCGCATCAGAGCCGCCCGCAATGATTGAGCCGCTGTCAATCAATGCCCGCCAAGCATAGGCGCCTTCCAGTCTGTCTTTACCAAGACGTTCCGGTGCGAAATGTAGGTCGCCAATGGCGTGACTTGGTTGCATCGACGGGATGACGCCCAAAGCTACAAAGCGCTGAATATCAGCTGGTTCAATGATTTGAGAATGTTCAATACGCCAACGCGGGTCTTTTTCTGCCCATTGCGATTGAGGTACCCGCGCAAAGGCGGCCTCATACCAATCCAATATCATGCGGTTGGCACGGTCCCCAATCGCGTGGGTGTTAACCTGCGTACCATTGCGCAGAGCGGCGTCAAAAATTGATTTAGCCGAGTCTTCTTTGAGCAGCAACAGACCTGAATTTTTCTCGTCATCAGAGTAGGGCGCTAAGAGTGCGGCCCCTCGGGACCCCAAAGCTCCATCCGCGTAAAGTTTGATAGCCCGCGTCGTAATAAGTTTGTTTTCGACGCTCTGCAGGTTGGACATATTCGCAAGTGTTTTGTTTCGTCCGGAGAGTAAGTCGAGAGAGTTATAGACTCGGATTTTGATGTCTTTATTGCGTGCCAGAGTATTGATCATTGGGACGTCGGCAGGGTCAACAGACATAGAATGAATATTTGTCCAGCCACGGGCTGCATAAAGGTTGGCGCCGCGAATATAGGCCTCTTTTTTTCTCGCCTCAGTCAAGACCGGCATAAGCGGCTGCACAAGCCCTGCCGCATTATCTATCAACATACCTGTGGCATCACCTGTTTCGTCCCGGTTTATGGCCCCACCAAACGGGCTTTCAGTGTCAGCGCTAATGTTCGCCATCGTGAGCGCAAGCGTGTTGACTACGCTCGCATGGCCATCTGCGCGCTCTAAAATGACGGGATGTGCAGTTGTTACGGAATCTAGATCGGCGCGATTAGGAAAGCGATCTTCCGGCCAATGTGTTTCAATCCAACCTCGACCGTAAATTGTTTCACCCGCGGGGATATCTTTGGCAACTGCGGCAAGCTTGGCTTTCAAATCCGCAATTGAGGAGACGCCTTCCAGATTGAGCGTCATCTCCCGCAAACCGATACCAATGAGGTGACCGTGCGCATCCGTGAAGCCTGGATACGCCGCTGCCCCCGCCAGATCGACTTTCCTTGAGTTTCCACCTGCGGCGTCCTTACACCAATTGCCCGTATCCAGACCCGCGTAAGTAATGACGCCTTTTCGGATAGCTACCGCTTCAACCTTCGGGCTTTCATCATTGGCGGTATAAATCGGCCCGCCGGAAATGCACCAAGCTCTAGCAAAATTTGAGGATGTGTCTGCCGTGCCTTTTTCCTGACAACTAACCAAAGTTGTTACGGCGAGGAACGCGCTAAGAACGGTGTTTTTAACAGGCATGACGGGGACTCACTTTCGAAAGTCCCTATGGCCTAGATAGGGGTCAGGCTGCAAGGTCGGATGCGTGACGTCCGTCGAAAACACGGTCTATAGCACCCAGAACTTCCGTGAGCTTAATAGGCTTCGCAAGCGCGTCATCCATACCGATATTTTTGCAGAGTCGCCTTTGTTGATATTGCGGGTCAGCGGTCAAGGCGATAATCGGAATGTCTGTATAAGGCTGTTGCGACCCTCGAATAGCAAGTGTCGCCTCAATGCCGTCCATGACGGGCATGTGAATATCCATCAGAACAACGTCATATTGAGCGTTGTCATCACGCGCCTTATCTAGGGCTTGAATCGCTTCGATTCCATTTTCGGCCACGTCGATTTGTTTCACCAAAGTTCCCAATAGCGATGTGACGACCATATGATTTGTCGCATTATCATCTACGACAAGAACCTTCAGCGCGGCATACTCCGACGCTGGAGGTGCGGCACCTTCGAGCATATCCTCGATAAGAGCACTACTGGTGTCGCTGCTGCGTCTGTCCTCTTCGCGGCGATCTTCCAAAATAGGTAAGGTCAGGGCGATGACTGTGCCAACGCCGGGGTCGGACTTCGCCGTAATAGTTCCGTCCATGAGTTCGATTAGCTGTTTAGTGATGTTCATGCCCAGTCCGGTGCCGCCAAAGCGTCCGGCGATCGTCTTGTCAGCCTGAGTATATGCCTCGAAGAGATTGGCGAGTTGAGCCTCATTCATGCCTATACCGGAATCCTTGACAACCGCGACGAGATTATTTTGACCGCCTTTTTCCAAGGTCGTCAGAATGACTTGTATCCGACCTGCTGGCGAGAACTTAACCGCATTTGAAATCAAATTATTGAGACATTGCTCATATCGATGGGAATCAAAAATGATTGAATCTGGCACACTCGCGTCGATTTTGCATTGCAAATCAATGTCGTTCTCCACGGCTTTTTGTTCCCAAAGGGCGCAGACGGCTTCAACGGCTTCGCGAGGGGATGAAGCATGCGGATCGAGTTGTATTTTGGACTCAGCCAGTTTCGTGTGCTCCAAACTTTCATCGACAATTCGGATAATTTTCTCTGCCGAAGATTGGATGAGCTCGAGCTTGGATAATATCTTTGGATTTCCATCGTGATGGATGAGTGCATCTGCAATGCCTACAACAGCATTCATTGGCGTCCGAATTTCATGAGATAGACGTCCTAGAAACGCGTTTTTCGCACTCAAAGACTTTTCGGACTGCTCGATAGCTTTTCTTAGGTCGTCTTGAATGCGCAATTGCGCCGTCACTTCCGTGTAGAAAAATATATAGCTGGTAATTACTCCGGATTCAGAAATCTGAGGTGTCGCCTCAAACTTGACCCAGATCGTATCGGCTTGATTGTCCTTCGTACGGAAAGTCCCGGTCCACGGCTCTCTGGATTTATGTGCAGCTTTCCAAGCTGCAGCTAATTTGTCATAATCGTCAGAATGAATCAGACGTTTTGGATCCTCATTGACGAGCCTTTGCGCCAGACCATTATCTCGACTGGGCCGTGTTGATGCATCGCCGTATGCTTGGAACTTTTTACTCTCTACATCATAGGTAATATAGCCGGAGCCGCTACTATCCAATGCCACTTTTAGGGCATGTTTCTGAATATGGGACTTTGTCACGTCCCGGCAGCCCACGACAAACAAGCCATCCTCTTCGCAATCTTGACTAAACTGCACACGGCGTCCCGAAGGCGTCAGGAAGTTCATGACTTGGCTAATTTCGCCGGGCGAGCTCATGGGTCTGCAGAATTGCTTTTTTACAAGGTCTACAAAAATTTGCGGATCACCCGGTCCAAAGTCGCCGCGCTTGGCGAGCTGCCCTGTAACCTCGAGAAGGTTTCTGCCTCGGTAATCTAGAGATGTATCGACTTCCAATATTTCAGCGACACGCCGATCGTAGAACTTAATCTCTAAATCGGTATCAACCACGAGGGTCGCCATTCCGCACAAGCGGGAGGCGCGAGATAACCACTCAAACTGTAAGGCTTGGAGCTTGGACAGCGGAATTTGAGGTTCAGACACGATATCATGCGATATAATAGTCATTTCGGGGGCCCTCGGTAGAGATTTTTCTTTTAAGTTGCCGTTCAATTACGAAAATCCGGTTAAGTTTCCATCATATTGGAAATAAAAGATTGAATGGAAAAAACTGGTGCAGTGCACATCAAGTTTCAAATAGGTCGGATGACTGGTTTTCATTGTGACGGTTCAGGGAACTCTCAGTAAATTGGCATTAACGTGACAAAGCCTTCCGAGGCACTTAAAACGACCTAATTAAGGGGGTTGAAAATGAAGAAATTTACATCAGCTTTGGCTGTTATTTCGGTCACCTTGTCAGCCTGTGCCACAACGTCAAAGCTAACAGGTGATGCGGAGCAGGCGAAAGCTGAACCTGCTGTAATTGAGACACCAAAATATGAAACATTGGTCTACGGGGCCGAAAAGCCGTTGGTCTGCACGAAACCTTTTCTAACCGAAGGCGAACTCGCAAAACGACCAAACTTACAAGTTATGTGGGAAAATTACCTCTATGACCGTCCGGCTGGAATTTGGGGCGAGATTGGCGGTATGGTTGAGGTCAATGGCAATTTGCCGCTCGATCAAGGTCGATGGACAAATGCGTGTGCGGTGCGGCTGTCTCATATGCTGAATAAGGCCGGACATAAAATTCCGCGGAGTGGAGATAATAAGACTGTTAGCGGTGCGAATAAAGATCAGTATTATTACCGCGTTGCGGATTTCGAACGCTATTTGTTGGAGAGCTTTGGCTCGCCTGACGTGGCCGTAATAGATGGGTCGGGAAATAGTTTTGACTTACCTGACACTCCGGGAATTGTCTTGATGGACTTTCCAGACTCCTCATTTACCGGACATGTCACCGTGTGGAATGGGGCTGGGACAGTCGACGGCGCGAATATTGGCGGTTACCGTGTTTTATTTTGGTCTCTACCGTGCTTCCTTCCCGAGGGCCGAGAAACGCCTGTCGCCGCGCAGCCGGCATCATCCGCTGCGTTGATGCCATAGAGGGTGTTTATACCTAGAGATTAGGCTTGGGTTTATACCGGAAATGTCCGTGGATATCCGTGTTGAACAATAGATCATCCTCAACAGGACCTGCGCCAATATTATGGATTATAAGCGGCGTTCCCCATTCAGATTTTTTATTTGAGACAATACCGATGTGAGGCAATCGTCCACCTAGCCGCCAGCTGACAATATCGCCTGGTTTATAATCCTGCGCGTTTTTGGTGATCGGCACGGCCGCGCCTTGGCGCTTTAAATAGGCTTCGAGATTGGGAACACGGCGGTGATCGATATTTTTGTCAGGTCGTTTTAAACCCCATATCCGCGGGTAGGCGCTAAAATTTTGACGCATATCCTCATGCACGGCTTTTTGAAAATCAAAGCCAAAAGCGTTGCGAAAGGTTCGAATAATGACATCAGTGCAAACGCCTGTATTGGCAGGCACATCGCCGCCCGGATAGCTGAGACTTACATATTTGGGATCATAGCGAACGTCAGCCCGGGTTCTATCTTGTGCCGCAAGGACGACGGCTTCAGAGGTGTTCCCATGAGCGATCGGTGCTGCACAAAAGAAAAGGAGTGGGAGTAAAAAAATCCGCATGGGAACGTCTATTTACGCGTTCAGTCTTAATCAAGCGATAAGAGCACTGCTGGCGGTGTTGTTCTGATTGAGGCTTTCATCATGAAGATTCATAAATATGTGTGAATTTTTCGATTGATGCGACAAAAATTGCCGGTTTCATCGCGCAGGATTTAGTCTCATTATCATGGATGCCAAGATATTTTCTGAATTTGCCTATGGGGAAATAACTGTCGAACTGGTCTTATCTAAAGTTTCAAATTCTTAAAACCCTGCGATGTTCTTCCCTGAAATCACTAATTATTTGCCAAGAAAATTGTAGCGAAACGATTGCTAATATTGTGTGTAATCCACACCGATCATATGCCGGAAACGTCAGTAAAAACGCAGTTTTAGTTCAATTTTCTCCAAGTAATATTTCGGTTGGAAAATCTCGTAATATCAATAATACGTTATTAAACAACTGTGTAAGGAATCGCAGAACGTCATCGGTATTTATAGATAAGAGGGAAAATCTACTTAAAATTGAATCGACATAAATTCTAAAAAAACACTTAACAAAAGCAAATTTGTCAACTAAGCGAGAGTTGGGCGCGCTCCATCCGGAGGGCTTAAAGTAAGTTTTTTGGATCTTCTTCTTAGATACAATTAGCTTTTAAATAGAAGTCTTCTGTGGATTTAACGTCCATCAGATCAGAGCAATACGGGGCACGTATGATTTACAGTTTTATTTAACGACTGCATAAAAGAGGCCGGCAAAGGCCATGTTAAATTTGGGGCGCAATTCCAAAAAATAGCATAATTGATTATCCGAAACGGGGCGTTTCTGAACCTGTAGCCATGCCTAAATTTATGGCTGGCTACAGGATTTCGAATCGACATTTTCCAAAACCCTTCACGGATAATTTGGCCGGTCACTCTTGCTGCACGCACAGAGCCGCTAAAATTTAAACTAACCACATAACCAAACTCAATCAATCAAGACCGGGGCGCATCCGGTTCATTACGGAGAAAAACAATGACAATTTTATTCAACCAGCCTGGTCTCGACAATGACGGCGGCGATGGCGTATTCAATATTGCAGAACTAGGTGATGGTGTATTGGACTTCACGTTCGACTTTTCCGCGATTCCGGGGGCTGCGGAAGGCACGGTAATAGATTTTGGCAATGGCCAATCTTATACAATCACATTGGCCGATTTAGTGACGATGTCGTTCTCCTTCGCCTACGATCTGACAGGCTTGATGGACGGACCGATCACGATTGATTGGACCGCAACAGATAATACAAGCGCAGTTTTGGCGGCGGGTTCAACTCCTACTGCGATCGATCAAAACGGGCCGACCGTTGTGAGTATGGATTTGAACGACGCTACAGTTTCCATTAGTGAAACCCCAACATTTACGATTGAATTCTCTGAAGCTATTTCTGATACTTTGGACTCAACTTATTTCTCAGTTGATGATGGCACTCTCTCTAATTTTCAAACGGCTGATAACATTACGTGGACGGCGACGTTCACACCCGCTGCGGCAACTGAGTCCACAGGAAATGAGATTGCATTAACATCAGCCGTTTCGGATGTGGCTGGTAACTCCGTGGCACCGGCACCGGGCGACACAACAAACGTTTACGACGTTGACACTATTCCCCCTAGTGATCCCGTGATAACGACGCCGATTGAGGTCGATGATGTCGTTAATTTAACGGAGTCAACGGCCGTTACGATTGAAGGCAACGCTGATCCAAACACTGACATTTCGATCTCCTTTGATGACGGATCAAATATTGTAACTGTCATGGCTACGTCGAACGGTGCAGGAGAGTGGTCTGTCGTTGCTGACCTTTCCACTTTAGCAGATGGAAACGTTGATATCTCTGCCGTCGCGATAGATGCAGCTGGGAACGGCTCAGGACCCGCAACGGAATCTGTAACCTTGGATACAATAATTTCTACCCCAACAGTCGCCTTCCAAAATGACGGCGGAGATATGGTCTATAATGGCATGGAAGTCATTGAGGTTCTAGTCGGCGGGATTGACGTTGATGCGCTGGGTGACGTCACGATAACTTCCACAGGTGGCGGTTCCGTTACACGTACTGGCGTTTCTGACGGTGTCATAATGCTCACCGCCACGGAAATGAGCATGCTTAGCGACGGCGATCTCGCGGTTACAGTTGTTTCGACGGATACTGCCGGAAATATGGCAAATAGCTCTGCGAATAGCTTTAGCCTTGACACAACCGCCGACGAATCAGGCGATCTCGTCGTTACCATCGACGACATCGACGGCTTTATCAATGCGAGTGAAGTTAACATGGTCAATTATTCCGTTGCCGGTTTGGATGGTAACACAACGGCTGTTGTCACATTCACAGACGGAGTAAACACTGAAACCGCGATGATCGCAGGTCCCGGTTCACAAGCCCCAATCAATCTTGCCGCATTGGTTGACGGTCCAATTACCGTCACCATCGAAGCCATGGATATGGCAGGCAACATGGCTAGCGGCCTTGGGGATGCGTCAGAGATTGATACGACTCCACCCGCGGACGAATCCGATACGTCTAGCTTTGATGAAAACGCTGATGGGGCCACTCCGACGACCGGTCTCGCAAATGGTGACACGTTGCAAACATTCGCCCCGACGGACGGCGAGATATATACTTTCGATGCAAGTGCGGCTGACGGGGGGAATCCGGGCAACGCCTTTATCATTGTCGGGAATGAGCTTCAGGTAAACGACGAGACGGTGTTCGATTTCGAAGATTTCACGAACGGTGAGGTAACCGCAACAATCGTCGCGACAGATGATGCGGGTAATACAACAACCTTCACCCATGTCGTCACGCTGAACGATATTAATGATAACGTCGTGATTGTCGATACAGCCGATCCGGACCTAACTCCCATGTTGACGGAAGGCACTGATTTGTCTGCTGCTGACAGCACGATTGAACCTTTCCCTGCGACCGAGGCCATCGGCGAGGCGACAGGAAGTTTCCTGTTCACGGATGATGATATTAACGACACCCATGCCGTTGGCGTAACGCCCGGCCAACCGGGTGATCTCGGTATTTTCCGGGTCGGACTGTCCGATCCATCTGCAGGTGACGGTCAAGGCGAAGTCACGTGGACGTTCAGAGATTTATCTCCTGCGGATCAAGCGATTATTGACGCGCTTCCAGCAGGAGACACAATTGTTCAAACCTACACCATTTCAATCGAAGGGTTTACTGCGGGTGTGAGTAATGGAGTGACTACGCAGGACGTCGTTGTCACGATTACGGGCGCGAATGATGTTCCTATAATCACAGCATCCATGATGGAAGATGTCGATGTTCTTGAGGACGGCGGCGTCGCGAACGGGACCATGGGCGATCCGGACGCGGAAGGTACACTCACGATTGCTGATGTGGACACAGGCGAAAGCAGTTTCCAAGCTGTGGCTTCAGCTGACCTGATCGGAGATTACGGCACCTTCACATTTAATGCCACGACAGGCGGTTGGGACTATACGCTCGACCCGACTCTTTCGGACCCGCTAAATGCCAATGAGATGGAGACTGACACGCTGACAGTCACATCCTTCGACGGCACCGAGACATTTGACATTGTGGTCAATATCACGGGTACGAACGACGTGCCTGTCATCGCATTTTCCGGCGTCCAAGACACGGATGTTACAGAGGCAGGCGGCGCAGGCAATGCGGCTGCCGGAGATGCTACGGCGAGCGGCATGGTCAGCATTACAGATGTTGATGATGGTGAAAGCAGTTTTGAAGCGGTTAGTATGGTCGACCTCACCGGAACTTACGGCACCTTTACCTTTGTTGAGGGCACAGGAGCATGGACCTATGTGCTCGACAATACACGGCCTGCAACAGAGGCGCTGATTGCCGGTGAAATGGTGGTCGATACGCTCACAGTCACCTCTCTTGACGGTTCAGAAGCCTTTGACATTGAAGTCAATGTTTTAGGCTCAAATGATAACGCTACAATTACAGCCTCTGCTACCGAAGATACGGATGTAGAAGAGGCAGGCGGTGTGGCGAACGCCATGGCCGGCGATCCGGACGCGAGCGGCATGCTTACTGTTGCGGATGTTGATGCGGGAGAAGGTGTTTTCCAAACACCGGCGGCTCTGCTCGGAACGTATGGTACCTTCACCTTTGTCGAGGCGACAGGCGCATGGACCTATACGCTCGATAATTCTCTACCTGCAACGCAAGCGTTGAACGGTGCGTTGGGCGGAAACCCGGCTGATGTTGTGCAAGACACGCTGACAGTTACATCTGCTGACGGCACAGCATCATATACCATCGTTGTCGACGTGACCGGATCAAACGATGTGCCGACGATTACGGCCTCTATCACTGAGGACGTAACTGTTGTCGAGGACGGCGGCACCGCGAATGCGACTACCGGTGATGCCAGCGCAGGCGGCACGCTCACAATTGCCGACGTTGATGACGGTGAGAGCAGTTTTCAAGCGGTGGCCTCAGCTGACTTGACCGGAGATTATGGCACCTTCATATTCAATATCACGACAGGGGTATGGGGCTACACGCTCGACCCGACGTCTTCGGACGAGCTAAATGCCGGTGATATGGAGACTGACACGCTGACTGTCACCTCTTTCGACGGGTCAGAAACCTATGACATTGTCGTCAATGTGACCGGTTCGAATGACAACGCGTCTATATCCGGCACGGCGACAGGTACTGTGATCGAGGCCGGTGTTGACGGCTCAAATGCTCCTATCGGGACTCCGTCTGTGACCGGCACCTTGACTGTGGCGGATGTTGATGACGGTGAAGCGGAGTTGGCACCAATTCCTGCCCTAACACCCGGCGATAACGCCTTTGGTACTTTCGAGGTTGGTGCAGATGGGGTTTGGACCTACACGCTTGACGACGCAAATGCGACCGTCGACGCCTTGGACGAAACGCAATCACTCACAGACACAATCACGGTCTTCTCAGAGGACGGAACAGATTCTGAGGTGATCACGGTCACAATTACCGGAACGAATGACGCGCCGTATGTGACACAGATCATCAGCAGTGACTTCGTAGAGGATACGGTATCAGGCTATATAGACGGCGGAATCACAGAGCTCGACAATGGCGACGCCAATGAAAACAGCTTCCTGCATGAAATTGATCTGCAAATTGAATTCGATGATGTCGATGATATTGCGGCTGCCTCAGGAAACATCGACCATATCGACAATCCCAATACAGGTTTGTTGACGGCTGATTACCTTGGCACCTTCTCGGTTGGCTTTACACCGTCAGGCTTGGTGACCTTCGATTTCGAGGTTCAGGACTCCGTCCTCGATTTCCTCGCAGAAGGTGAAACCCGGGTTCAGCTCTACGAAGTTTCGGTGGAAGATAACGCCGGCGGGGAATTTACCCGAATTATCGAAGTGACCTTAACCGGCTCGAATGACGCGCCGACGGTGACGTCATCAGTCGGCGACGTTCAATCGGCTGTGGAAACTGAAGGGGCAATCGGTCTGACCGGCACGATTAATCTTGAAGATGTTGACGTGTCCGACACCTTGTCTTTGGCAAGCGTGATTGTGGATACAGATCTCAACGACGCAGGCGCTCCGGCGACCGCTGATTTGCTCGCCATGTTCACCGGACAAGCAGGGAATCTCTCTCCCACAATCGACGGGAGTTCTACAACGGGCACCTATGGTTGGAGTTTTGATGTCACAGACGGATTTGATTATCTTTCGGACGGGCAATCATTGGAGATAACCTATACGCTTAGATTTGAGGATAGCTCAGGTGAGACTGATGACTTCGTCGAACATGATGTTGTTATCACAGTCACAGGCACAAATGATGCGCCGACGCTCACAGCTCCGACTGCGCCTGCAGTTGTAGCCGAGGACGACGGGTCTACTACTGTGTTTGATCTCTCTGCCTTTGGTGATGATGCCGATAGCGAAGATGACGGGACGTCTCTGACCTACACTATCATGAACCCAGCGGCCATTACTGAAGGTTCAGCCACGATTTCTGGAACAGACCTCGTATTTGATCCGGACGGAGACTTCGACGGCTTGGCCGTTGGCGAGTCTGTTGATGTCTCGGTACTAATCCAAGCAACAGATATGTGGACGGACGTTTCTACAATGGAAACTTTCGTGATCACAGTGACGGGCTCGAATGATGCGCCGACAGTGACGGCGTCATCCGGAGATGCGCAGACGTTCAATGAAGACGAAGGCATGATTACTCTGACCGGGGCAGTTTCCCTCGAGGATGTTGACG
>Ga0209187_1000302_pt1 | contig 98965 bp, 132 predicted proteins | sample BantaG_FD_187430 | JGI IMG/M metagenome (GOLD analysis project Ga0209187, IMG submission 187430) | Marine algal microbial communities from Bantry Bay, Ireland - BantryBay_4 metaG (SPAdes) (version 2) | ecosystem: Host-associated > Algae > Red algae > Unclassified | place: Bantry Bay, Ireland...
AAGACACCTCTGATGGTGCAAGGCGAGTATTGAAGTTCATTTATCTTGAAACACTTCATGGAGGCACATCACAGTCATCAGGTGGAAATGATTACGAATGGTATGTTGTAGAAGATAATTTATATACCGTTGACTAATGAGGGTACTGGTAACATCAAATCACACTAATATTACAGGTGTAAATACCTTTTTATATACTTTTATCGCTACATTGAAAAAAGAAATAAAAGATATAGAGATAGATTTTTATGTACCATTCTCTAATTATACCCCGTCTCATTTTGAAGATTATTTAGAACAATACATTGCAAACTTTTTCATTGTCTATCCACAAGAATCTGATTACGATTACATCTATTATTCTTACAAAAGCAATATTGAGTTTAGAAAAGATACATTTGCCAAAAAGGGTTTTTTTGTGCACGGACTCATGAACCCTGACTATGCCATTAAAGATGACATGAATATCGACAAATCATTTGTCTTTGGAGAGAGATCTATGAAGCATACAGAGCACAAAGACAAGGTGCTCATTAGAAACTTTGTCGATCTTAAAAGATTTAAGCCTGTAAAACTAAACAAGGAATTGCATACTGTGGCGATTTTTAGGCCAAGAAATAGAGATGTAGGATATATTAATCTTAAACAGGCATGTAAACAACTAGGGCTTTGTTTAAAGGTCATAGGAGGCATTGAAGACTGTTTTGGTAATGTAGCGAACTGGAATGTCGAAAAGGATCTTAGAGAGGCTGATTTGGTGGTTGCTACAGGTAGATGCATGCATGAAGCTATGGCAATGGGTATTCCAGTAATAAATGGCGGATTATTTCCAAGTGAAGGATATATTGATTCAGAGAAAAAATTTCTTGAAGGATTGGAAACGAATTCTTCTGGATGGATTACACGGGCTTTAAAGCCATTAAACGAAGCATCAGTAGACGATATAGTGAAAGAATTAAGTAAATGGAAACATTCGGATGGAGCTCTTATGAGAAAGTGTGCAGAAAAGCATCTTAATCCAGCCTCCTTTATAAAAAAAATATTATTTTAGAGTTATGAAGTTAGTTTATACAAATGCAGATCAGCCCAAAGAGATTCAAAAGAATCCACTTGTTTCTTTAGGTGGGTATATATCAAGCACCACTATTCCAAGTGGCAGGGACAATAATATTTTTCCCTCACCAAGTAATTTTAATATTGAAAACAATAAGAAAGAAATTAGAATGGTGGCATTGCATAATACAAATGACACTGTGGCATCGGGTGTGAAAATGAAATTGATCTTTCCATCTGAAAGTATTTTTTCTTATAATATTGCGGTGGTATCAGCAGGCGATTGCAAGGGTGAAGACAAATATGAATTGCTTGGCGGTACAGGAGATCTACCTTATTATTCTGAACTATTGGGTGCTACAAGTGATGTAGAAATCGAACTAGGCTCTATTGAACCAGATAAATCTTTAGGTATTTGGATTCAAAGATGCATTAAGGCATCAAAAAAATGCAAAACATCAGCACTTCTGAATTCTGGTAACTGTGATGTATGGAAAAAGAAATACAAAGAATTAACCCAAGATACATCCGATGAATGCGAAAGTGAAGAGCTGGGTGATTTTATCTTACAGGTATCTTTTAATGAAGACCCCATAGAAGAAGTAGTGGATGAAAGCGAGAGCTCTATATCTATTTCTGATTCTAACTCAACTTCTATTTCTGAATCTAATTCATGCTCTGACTCTGAATTCAATCTATCACTATGAGTGGTAAAAAATCGTACAAGTTTAACGCAGGTAAATACGAAGGAAAAACCTTTAAATGGGTTTTTGACAATGATCTTAAATACTTTAGATCTTTTGCTAAGCGTAAGGGATATGCAGAGCTCAGTGATGCAGCAAAGAAGTCATTCAATCAGTATTTAGCTACATCAGCTCTATTACCTGAAAAATTAAAATCCAAAGAAGTATCTAAGGATCTTGATAAAGATATTTTGCAGCAGGCCATGGACATCTACTTTGAGTCAGGAAACTACTTTAAAGCAAAGACTTGGCTTAGTGAAAACAAATTAGCCAAAGGACGTTCTAGCGAGTATTTAGGGGTCTTAAAACAAATATATTCAGAAGCACTAGAGGGGGAAAAGAAAAGTTTAATTGAACTACATATCAATAGATATGAAGCCATGCAAAACAAATTACTAGACACCGAGATTGATTCGGATGGAGAACACTACGTCAAAAGATTATCTAATGTTTTAAATAAAGCAGTAGATGTCATGATTGCGAAGGAAAAAATGATGGGTTTACATACCAAAGTCTTTAAGGTGGAATTAAATAACTATTACGAACAACAAAAATCCATTGATGTTTCTAATTTAGATTTTACCAAACTATCAGCAGAAGAGCAAAATGAACTATTGACAATTTTTGGCAATATCGATTCAAATAAAGAGGGATTTGCTGTCATTACAGGTAGCAATAAACGAGACGATATAGTAGAAGATGTAGATTTTGAAGACGTAATTGAAGCACCCGTTGCCGATTCACCAGTAGAAGCAGAACCTCTATCTCCAAAGCCAGTAGGAGCACAGACACTACACGATGTAAAAAGATCTATAGCAAAAGCTGTGGAGCAAAAAATGAAAGATAAATTAGCATCAAAGGGAAAGAAGTTGTAGATTTGTTGCGTGAGAATTGATCCTGAGCAAATATTATCTCTATTAAGAAGAGTTAGACGACCTGATTCTAAGGGTAATGTGAGATCTGAGTGTCCTTTTTGCGGACAAGATGAATTCTATATTAATATAGAAAAAGAAAACTACCCATTCCAATGCTGGCGTAAATCCAAGTGTGGAGAATCTGGGTTTTTACCAAAATTATTAAAGGAGCTAGGTGAAACGAGTCTACTGGATAACCTAAACACGGTCAATTTAGAAAATAAGCTGGAACTATTGGTTTTCGATAGTATTCAAAAAAATGAAGACATTGATCTATCTATTAAAGCCGAATCACTGCCTTTAGGTTTTAAAAGAGTATATGAAGATGCCTATGCTACATCACGTGGCATTACCGACTTTAAAAAATACATTGTAGGGTACACAAATCTCACTACCCGTCTCAGGAAATACATTGTAGTAGCCATTACACAAGATGAAGCCGTTTGTGGATATATAGCAAGGGACACTACTGGTCAGCAGCAGCCAAAGTATTTAAACTCTATCACAGCATTTAGTAAAATACTATTTGGATTTGATGAAATAAATGGTGCTACAGAAACTTTAATTGTTGTTGAAGGCTTATTTGATAAAATAAACATTGAGAATCTATTAGGGCTTGATAAACAGCATGAAATTAAATGCGTATGTACATTTGGATGTAAAGTATCAGATGAGCAGCTTCATAGAATAAAAGAAAAAACAATGGTGAAGACTTTGATTCTCATGTATGACAATGACGTGCATCGAATGATCACTAAGGCGTACAATAAAACGTCACCACACTTTGAGTCAGTCATGATCGCTAACATACCATATTTTGATGTAGATGCAGGCGACATAAGTGCTAAGCAATTACAAACGGTCTTATCAGATCACATTATCACGGGTGAAACATACATCTCTAATACCATTAAAGCCAACAAATTAGCCTAGTTTACTATATTTATATAATATAGAAACAATGGCAAAGTCAAGAAATTTATCAATATACGAACTCTTTGAGGTATTACAGCGAGAATATGTAATATGCGTGCTACGTTCTAAAATATATCCGTACCAAAAGCACAAGAAATATTGGGCATTTGTCGCTGAAAAGAAAAAAGATAAGATTTTAGACATAGCTAATAGAAACATGCTACCCAATATCTTTAGTTCACCAGATGTAAAGAAAAGCATTGAAATGATTATCTATGGTAATTCTGGCTACCCTAACTTCATATACAAAGATGAAGAGCAAAGAAGCATGCAGGAAAAATGGGACTATGTTAATTATTTCAGTAAACTATCCGAAGTCACATTTGTACACGAAGGCAATACTTGCGTGGGCAGTATAGCTCAGTTTGATTTTACGAAAAAAAACATAGATATTCTCTATAAAGGTGAGATCATTTCATTAACGCCAGAAGATGTCACTAGGATTCTCTAGTGATGCATTTATCAGAAAATCTACACTGAGCACAAATCTTTGAGGTAGAGCTAAAGTAAATGGACTGACTCATGCACCAATCCATCCCTTGTTTTTCATTTAAAAACAATTTACGATCTGAATCTTTCACAGCATCGTAATTAATATCTTGTTCTTTGACTGGTGGATATACTCTATCTTTAATCTCTTTTTTTGAAATACCATTGTCTACACAAAAGACATGTTTTTCCTCCGCATAATCATATGTCGCATATCTACCCATCCATGCATCTACAGAAGATTTCTTAAATAAGTCCGCAGGGGTTATTTTACCAAATACAGTGGGGGTAAATCTTTGTGGGTCATTTTTCTTATAGTACGTCAATCTACCAAATTGGAATAAAATGTACGTAAACATCCATTCAAACCCAATAGAACCCCAATTAGATGTCTTTAGTACACTGGAAACCAGATACTTAGACTTTTTTGCATGTGCAGAAATAGCAAAATCATTAATGCAAAAATCTGCCTGTTTGTAGTATTTTTGGTAAATATACACATAAATGCGTATTAGATTACACATGTCTTCATGTACGTTATTCTTCAACTTGCTGGATTTGTCTTTTTTCATTAATTACTGAGTCCCAAAATAATTTACAAGTTTTATCTCCATCGTAAAACCTACCCAAATGTAAAGATTGACAAATATTCATTGTCTGTCCAGATTTCCCTTCCCTAAATTTGTCTATATGCAATCGGGCTACTTGATTACTATATTCATCAGAAGTAGCATTGATGGTAATGAAGTAAGAAAATGGATACAATACGTTTTTAGCATCTGATATATTGTCTCGTGTTAGCACAAAATCAGGATTATTATATATAGCTGGCATGACATTATTGGATTGAGTGGCAGTTACCGTTGCACAGTCCAAGTCTTTAGATATATCAGTGATCATTTCAGCAAGATGTTTTCTTCTTTCTCTTTCATCTTTTCCACTATGCTTTTTTGTATAGGTTTCACCCGTTTGCAGTAGCTCTAAGTAGTCAAAACAAACTAAGTCTATTTTACCTATCTGGCGTTCAATATCAATCAAAATTCGCCTACATGAGTCAATGGTGACTTCATCAAAAGAATTAGAAGATATAACGGTAATGTCACCACCACCACCAGCCATTTTTTTGGCAGTAGAATACACAGCTTCCCGTTTATTATGATCAAGTTCACCCATAGCCATTTTTGCAATAGGTGTACCTGTCCAAGCTGCATCAAATAGAAGCATGGTCTGCTCTTTAGATCCCTCGAATGAAAAATACACAACATTCTTTTTTCTTGCAAACGCCTGAATACTGAGCCAACGCATCATGGTGGACTTACCAGCCCCACTTCTACCCATTAGCAGACACGACTGTTTTCTTATTAATCCACCTCCTAAATAGTAGTCTAATTCGTTAATGCCAGTCGCAATTTTGTTAGAGTTTCCTTCCTCTGCTAGTTTAGACCTATATATTTGTCGTTCAGTAAAATTATTATATACGCCCTCATAGTCTTTTTTAACCATACTAAAAGATATGGCTTGTTCCATTTTTCTATAGAATCTACCCAATGCTCTATCTCTATCTTCTGCACTGGTAGCTTTTTGGTATTCTTCTGTTTCAGTAGTGTGCGTATGAATAAATTTTGTGTGACGTAGCCATCCTTCAAAATCCTGAGCAATACTATAATGCCTATCTCTTACATCACATTGGTTAATGTCAAACAGGATCTTTACAACTTCTTCATCTTTTTCAAACTCCTGAGTCAATCCACCATACGTAGGCAACTGTCTACCATGAAGAGCAAAGTTATACTTTACATGCTTAAATAGTTTTTTAAATGCCTCAGAGGGTAAATATTCAAACTGCATGTGATCAATTAATAACCCCATGTAGTATTTGGATTCTATGCTGATTTTGAAAAGTTCAAATAGGAAGTCTTTTTGTAAAAATCTACTCATTGTGTCGTGATTGTTTTTTTTAATAGGAATTGCAATTTAAACAATTTGAGTAATACCATTTACTTTTTCAACAACTATTTTATTAACATTATGGATGGTTTCTGGATCAACGTGCGTAATCAGTAGGATTGTCGAGTCTATATTTTTTATAGAATCCACCAAAGAAACAAAGCCCTCGGAATCGATTGATTCTAAAACTTCATCAATGCACATTAAATTAAGTCCATAAGGAGCTACATTTTTATTAATAATTTTATTCAGTGCAGACATGCACGCAAAATCTACCTTAGCCTTTTCTCCACCACTAAATGAACCAAATGGCTCTTCACCAACTCCATTTCTGGCAATAGATACAGTAATCTTATCTTTTAGTTTACCAGAAGCCAACATCTTATAGCCACTAATAGAGACCCTGTGAGGGCATTGCATGGCCGTGAGCACGTCATTGGCCTCTTGTTGGATATAGGATAAGGAATTGTTGGCGATAGTGGTCTTAAAGCTCGTTATAAGGGATTGAGATGAAGCATAAAGTTTCACAATAGACGATTCTAGTTCCTGCACTTCTTTTTCGATAGACTCGTTCTTTGCTTCACAATACTTAATTTGATCACTAATTTTACCCTTGTCTGCATCCGCTATCATCTTCTGCAATGACTCAATCTGAGTTGTTTGACTCGCATGTATGCTTTTTAAAGAGGTTATTTCGGATTCAATGATCTGTAATGCATTTTGCCCTTCCTGCTGCCTCATACGCAAGTCTTGATGCTCTTTTTTAGCTAAATCTAACTCAGTGGTGTCAAAATTGGTCTTAATCTCCGATATTTTATCTTCATTAACCCTTATTTTGTTACGAATTTCTTCTAAAACACCCCTGATTTCATTACAAAATGCCTCAGCTTCCCCTATATTTTTCTCCACAGTCTCGATAGGCGTAGATGCATCGTTAATGGAAAATGTATATTGACATTTGGGACACGTAGCCTGAGAAACAAGTGATCCCTGCATCTTATTAACCATTGTAGTGGCTTCCAATAATGCCTCGTTAGACTTACGTGCCTGCTCATTTAATTTATCTATATTAACATGATAATTGTGAATCTGCTGCTTTTGATCCAACAAGGTTTTTTGAGCTATCTGTTCTGCATAGTCACCTTTGGCCTTCACTTCTTCTGGATTAATAACGATCATGGTAGAAGACATGCCCATTTTCACCTCTATGTCGGTTAATGTACCCTGTGATTTCTTTAGGAGCTCTTCTGCATCGTTTTGCCATTTCTGCTTTTGTTCATCTATGGATTCCATGCTGGCCTTAAAGGCTATTATACTGGCATTGTTATTATCTATCTCATGTCTCTTATGAGCAATGTCTGATTTAATTTTATCGATGTCCGTCTTAATCATGTCGTCCACGGGATCAAGTACATCAATCTTAGAAAACCGATTAATTAATTCTTTCTTGACTTTATCAGATGCATTGAAAAAAGACGTGTATTTTTCTTTACTAATTAAGAAATAGTCATCGATCTCACTGGAACTGAGCTTTAGTTTTTCCAAAATGAATTTATCACTTTCGGTAATATTCATGTCCACAAGATGCTCCTGTAAGTTACCATTGATAAATATTTTACACTTGTTAGATGACTTAGAAGCAAAGTATTTTTCTATTAACATTTCTTCATTAATAACGGTATTTTTTAACACCATTTTTATATAACCATCTGATTGTCCGTGTCTTACAATGTCTTTTTTATTAACGTTTTTAATCGTTTTTGTCGTTAACCCAAGTTTAATGCACTCCAACAGTGTCGATTTTCCACTACCATTAGAGTGTGCATCTGGATCAGTACTATTGATTCCATATATAAGGCTCAGTGCATTATTGTTAACCTGCCATACTTGATCAGCAATAGACATGATATTTGATATTTGTACTTTTTCAATATTCCACATATTCTATGATTTTAATGCTTTTTTAATGTAATTATGAGATAAGTCGATAATTGATTGATCTATATCTGATGACGTTCCTGTAAAGGTCGTAAAGGCTTCTAAGAGATCACTTTCTTTATATTCTTTCAGTTCGGTTCTATTTGATGTCTTGGTTTCATATCGCATATCAAACATGGTAAACTGTTCAAAATCTTTTTTATTCATATTCTTTAATTGATCTTCTGTGCCAGTAACCTTAATACGCACATGATTATTTTCATGATTCTTAGATAAGTCTTTCATGGCTTTTTGCATGTCTTTTACATTGGATGCATCATATCCTATGGTATAGTACTCAGGGAAATCTAGTTTTAAAAACTCTAAAGAGCCATCTTCACTTAGAATATGTACACCCTTGTCATTATCTTCACCATAATTGGCTGGGTATAGTGAGCCTAAGTAATGAATCCTATCATTTATGGATGATTTATTGTGATAATGGCCTACATAAACGGAATCAAATCTATTAAAAAGATCTGCTGTAATGTTATTTTTAACAGACGTTCCACCATTGTTTTTCACTCCATTTACAGCTATGTGGGTGATCAGAATGTTTCTTTTACCCTCCACAATTTTCAGGTCAGAAAGTCTTTGCCAATACGATCCATCTTCTTTGAAGTACGGTAGCATATGAAAGACCATGTGTGCAGATATGTGATCAATAGAGTATTCAGGATCATAAACACTTAATGCTTCATGGTGTCTAAAAACATCAAGATAGCTCTCTGATTTTTCCAGATTGGTGCGATCATGATTCCCTGGGATTACATGCATGTGCAAGCCCCCCTCGTGTATTTGATCAAGAATATAATCAAAGCATCGCAAAACAGAAAGAGACTGTGCTTTTCTGGCATTGAACATATCACCTCCATGTAATATATGTTTAATATCATATTTTTTGCAAACATCAATGATTTGATCAAACAGATTTTCAATTAAAGATATATTGGACTCTTTTATGTGTGTGTCCATCACAATAAGATATTTATTTTCCATGACGGTAAAATTAGTTATTTTTAATACACAAAACCAGTACAATGAAAAAAATAATATTTTTAATTATCGCTATTACCTTCACAACTGTTTCCTGCACTAAGGATGCTAGTATCTATGGTAAGAAAAAATCTTCAATTAAGGGCAAAGCACATGCTGGTATGCATGATAGAGGCGGAAAAGCTGTTTGGTTTAATCACAGGCGTTAAAACCCGATACCCTTTTTAGTCACGGATGTCTCTGCCTGAGAATCCATATTATATATATCACATAACCTCATGGGTTCTGTAGTCACGTAATCCACTCCTAATTTTTTCAATAAAGCATTAGCCTTGTCTGGAACTAAATCCTGTATCTCAGACTGCAACAATAAACGTCCTTTTCTTAACAAGGCGGTGTCAATATTATTGATGTCACTATTGATAGTGCAAATGATCTTAATGTTTAATAAATCCTTCATCAATCCATCGGTAAGATTTAATATAGTACTCACATAAGGATTAACTCCCTGATCTCTTGATCCCAAGATGTTTTCAGCATCTTCAATAATGATAATAGAATTTTTTAAGTCTTCTAATGCAAAATCCATAAAGGATGGGTCAATGAACATGTCAATCATATTGTTGGGCAAGAACACAAACTTTTTGGGCACTTCTTTTACAAGGGATCTAATGAGGCTGGTCTTTCCAGTACCAGGTTCAGAGTGAAAGATCACCAACGATTCCTTGTTTTCAGCTAAACTGCTTTTCAAAAACGCATAATCGACCAGCGTATCTTCATTATAATTTAATGAAATATCTGTAGATTGTGTAATGACATCAAAATCAATTAAATAAAGCCCCATGTTACTCGAACCTACAATATGAACTGTATTTTTGTTATTGGGATCATTAGAAATATATGACTTTATTGACATAAAAATCTGATAACCCGAAATTTTTTCAGGAATAAACGTAAATGTACACCACGTTGTTTTTTTCTTATTGTTTAACGACATTGACATCACCATGCCTTGCTCAAAAACCACTTTATTATTATCCAGTGATCGATATTCTTTTCGGACAGTATTGGTTCGCATTAACCTACGTCTCATTTTTTTCACCTCACTGGTCTTGATCTCAAAATTGAGTTTGTGATAAACATACACATCGAATTCAGAAACCATTAAATAATGGGCATATTCATAATCGTCTGGATGTGGTGCGGAACTATTGCTTAAAAAACTCATGTACGTCATATTTATATTAGCAATATATAAAAAAAATCCCCAAAACAAATTAATTGTAATGGGGACTTATGAACAAGCAAACATGAATAATCTATTGCTTGCCCAATTTTTCTCTTAATGTAGCTAAGTGATCTAATGTCTCATCAGCCGTTTTAGAAACTGATGTAGCTTCTGGTGCAATAATTGGTGCAGTTTCAGCTACAGGCGTTTTTAAAGCGTGTATGGCTACTCTAATGTCGTCATCTGACATTTCAGAAGACACAACAACTGGTAATTCATTTGTCACAATATACGACTTCAATTCAACTCTATTCATAGTTGATGGATCAGTCATGTTTGTAACTGGCATTGGAGCGGTTGTTGTCGCTTCTGGTGCTACTGCTGCCTGAGTCTTTACCTCATCCTTTGTTGGTGCATCTGGTATATAGTTTGCAAGCTCTTCTAATTTAGCTAAGAAATCAGGTCTTTTCAATAAACCGATATTTCTTTCCTCATCGTAATACTTAATACCCTCTAAAGCCCAATCAAAGTGATTTCTATTGTAAACATTCACATACACGTCATCTAAAGACTTCATGTCAGCTAATTGATTCATGATAGATGCTGGAACTGGATATTCAGTAACTCTCCTATCTGCACCAAGTTTTTTACAAAGCTCAGTTGTGTAGTAGTTTTTAATATCATTTGGATTCGTTTTGATAATGATTGGTAAACCCAATACAGAATCAGAAAAAGGATCAGAATCACCTACGATTTGCCCCTCTGCCATTTCACTATTAGTAATGTCATGCACTCTCTTCACAATAGAAGGCTTTAGAGCTAAAATACCTACATCACCCCAAACTTCTTTACCCGTTGCATCAGTAGTGATTTGCACTGCATAAACAACGCCCTCAGTAGTCATATTCATAGACCAAAGTGGTTTTCTTTGAAATTTACCGATAACATCTGCCTCAATTGGCCCTCTGTCTCCTAAAAAATGCTCTGTAGTAACTAAGTGAGCCAAGTGAGCCTTATATAGTTCAATAGGGTCATTTGGAATATTAGCCCCATGCTGTACAGCATTATATAGTTTTTTTGGCTTCAATGCTATTTGATCAGTTTTTTCATTATTAATCCAAACTTCTGCTGCACGTTTTGTAAAATAGTGCTTAGACATTTGAATATAAGAACCTGATTTTGAATCTGGATGTGCTGGAAGTATTCTAAACTTGTGCACCCCTGCATCTTTGTAACTAAGAAAGGTCAATTTTCCTTTTGAACCCCCCTGTGATTGTTTCATTTCACCAGCTATCTGATTTAAGATAGATAATGAAGAACCTTTTTGATCATTCATGTGTTTAAATTTATAATTTATTATAAAAACAAAACTATTATAAAAGTTTTACAATAACTCGCTTTTTTCTATTTATTTTTTTTAATAACCTCATTTATTTGATTCTCAATGAGTTCTGCACTAAAATCTTCTGGCACGATACTCTTAGATAGAGACAAAAGGGCATCGCCTTTAGCCTTTAAAGAAAACATAAAGCTCTTTGCAATGGAACATCCCTGTTCTGCATCAGCTATCTTTTTTTTGATCTCTGTATATCTAGGGTCTAATTTAACTGCATTTTCTAAATCATTTATGGTTGGTGCTTTAAACTTTACATTACCTTTTGAATCCGTAGTTTCTATAGTTAAAGCATCTTTCTTTTCTCCCCAAAGTGTACCAAATACAATATCCTCCTGTATCTTTAATAGTCGCAATTCCTTATCTGCCTGAGCCGATAAAATAGATGCATTGTTTAAGGAAACGGGATTTAATAGTAATTCACCAACTACGTTGGCATGATCAATTGATATGATATTGTCGACATCGACATTTTCAGCATATCCCTCTGTTTTAAAATTAATTGTTTTTCCTCCTATTTCTATTGGTATAATATAGCTCATATTGTTATTTGTTAAATGTGTTTATATAGTCTTGATCTTCTTTGTAGAACCAGAATCCAGGTTTCAGTTTAATCCATCCGCATGCAATACATACTTGCTGTAGTCTCAAATCGGCATTTTCTTCCCAAAAAGCCATCAGCTCTCTATGCACAGCAAAACACCGAATGGCATCCTGCTTAATATCTTCTAACTCTTCCTCAGTGTACTCTTCACCTTCACTAGCGTATAGCCAGACAAAATACAAGTACCAATCATCTGGTGTCTTTATTTTACTCTTAAACCACTCTATTCGTTTTATATCTCTCATAACTGATCTTTTAGTGATAAATATCTTGTTCCTTTTAAAAACTGCTGCATTTTAAATGGTCTGTGATAAGTATAATGGGCTTCTAAGAATATTGAATCTTCAAATTTCCCATTGAATGTCACAAGATCCCATGATTTTTGCATTTTATCAAAGGTAATAGAATCTTTGTAAAGAACATTGGCAATAGCCATCATTTTTTCTAAATCTAGTAATCCATCAGAAATAAAAGCCTCTTTTTTAGCAATAATCTTCTGCAATGCTTTAGGGCCAACGCCTTTTCTCACTACACGTGGTATATTGTCAGAAACATCACCCAAAAGGATTTTCTCTATGGTTACATTTTCTGGAATAATGAGATGCTTACTAAAGTCATCTTTTTTATGAAATATATTGGTGTCAAATATCGAATCAGAGGTCACAAATAATCGATTGTTACCCTTTTTCAAAGATAAAGAAGCAATATCTTTCTTTAAATATTGATGTAAGTCTTTATCATTAGATATAATGACACTGGGATCATATAGTTTGGTGCACAAATATATAAGATCATCTGCCTCTAAGCCATCGTGCTTTAACGTAATGACTCCATTGCTCTTCAAGAACCATTCTACTTCATCTAAACAGTCGTAGAACCATTTCTCTTTTTTCATGCCTCTATTGGCCTTGTAGTTCGGGTCTATGTCCTTACGGTAACTCCTACTGTCAAAACAACAAATCACTTTATCTACCTTTACAAACATATTCACTATGTATGAAAAATCGATAAAGAACTTACGAACCATGTGATGTGCATTTTCTTCATCACTTTGATTCTGGTACGACTGCACCTTAAAAAAAGAACGATAATAGATATTGGATATGTCTACTAATAGATTCATCTAATCTTCACTAAGAATTGCGGTGTGATTGTCTATAGGTGTAGTATTCAGTGCCGTTGTGCCATCAGTCATAGAAAAACCATTTGTTCTACCAGTATCAATACACAATAAGGAATCGTTCATTTCAGACTTATTTTTTTCTTCCTCCCTCATGCATATTGCCAGAATACCATAATTAATTAAATCCATTAGACTATCTTCAACAGGTTCGTTCTTCACTTCTGTTTTAGTAGCTAAATTATTGAGCCTCACAATTTTTGTATTCATAAAACGCAAAATAGAGCCATAGTCTGTATCTCCACTAAGTTTTGCGGTTAATTTAAAGTTACTTAATACATCACCTGATGCTGCATAGTCATGCCCCTTTTTTTGTCGTAATTCGTGTAATTCTGAAAATATCCTTTCATATACTACTTTTTGCTCTTCACTTGTCATTTTATGATTAATTTACTCTGTTTATATGATTGTATTTGTACGTTATCTGATCTAAAATCTTTTCTCAAAACGCCTTGAAAATTTACCAACTTACCCTTAGCCGATAATATTTTGTCTTTATTAGGAGATAAAAAATCATTCCATATAATAGCTTCAATTTTATTTGAATTCTGTTCTACAGTAATCTTACATATCTCACCTACTTTAGTGTTAAACACCCTTGTTTCTCTAACAATACCAATGACACTGGCTATCTTACCAATATGTTTTTTAGTAATGGAATTAATCTGCATTGGATTTGAAAGTGCACCACCAAGCCCTGCATAATCGATAATAGCATAGCCACATAAATCCTTTTGCTTTATTGCAAATGCGGTATTGCTGCATAATCCAGACCCATTCATGAAATCTGTATAGTCATCTGAATGCATAGTGGCGTGCAACAATGAAGCCCGATTAGAATATTTCGTTCCAACATTCTCAACTTCATCAAATGCACCGCACAATATAAGATTGGTTAGCGTTCTCTTATCAATTTTTACCCTTGAAACAAAATCATTTAGGCTATAAAATAGCCCCTTTTTTCTTTCCTGAACAACTAAATCTACCTTTTTAACACCGACATACTTAATTGACGATAAAGACCAGTATATTGTATTGTTATCAAAATCTGTATAATAGCTATCACCAGATTTATTGATGTCTGGTGGCATTAGCTTCATGTGAGCGTTCACACTAATCTCATCTATAATGGATGACAAATTTCTATCGCTGGCATATTGTAGTGCAGTAGTATAGAATTCAAGTGGATAATAACTTTTGAGCCATTGCGTATAATACCCTGTAATACCGTAACATGCAGCATGAGACTTATTAAAGGCATATTCACCAAAATATTCAATATCTGTCCATAAAGTCGAGGCTTGTTCTTCTGTATATTGGGAACTAGACATAATGCCATCGATAAATTGATTTTTATACTTCATTAATAAATCAATCGATTTCTTTCCAATGGCTTTTCTCATGTCATCAGCATCACCTAAAGTAAAACCAGCCAGATCCGTACAGATCTTCATTACCTGCTCTTGATAGCATAGAACCGAATGCGTTTCATTTAAAATAGACTCAGATTTAGGATAATAATTTGGTGCTTCATCACCATTCTTAACTTTAATGTATCTAAGGTGCGATCCTGAGCCCATTGCACCAGGTCTGTACAGCGATACCGTTGCAATAATATCTTCAATCGTATTAGGCTTCAATTGCATGCAATAATCCTTTAACCCTGCACCCGACAATTGAAATATATCTTCATTAAACCCCTTATGAAACAAGCTAAATACTTTTTTATCATTCAATGGTATATCTAGCATATTCAGATCAATACCCTTTGATTGCTTCACTAAAGACTTGATATTCATTATCTTATCAAGCTGATTTAAACCCAATAAATCAAGTTTTAAAAAACCATGTCCCTCCAATGTATCTTTTTCCCACTCTGTCACATTATGTCCATCCACTTTTCTTACAGGCAAATAATCATATACGGTAGTAGGATTACCCTTAGCATCTTCACTAGGGACGATTACAATACCTGCTGCATGAATACCAAATGAACGGGGCTGCAATTCTAACTGCTCAATCATTTCAATGAGCTTGTGGTGCTTGTTAATTGCCTTTTTGAGTTTCGGTGCAGAAGCAGCAGCTTTAAATAAAGCCTGAATTCCATTTCCTGCATCACTTGGGATCATAGCAGTTAGATAATTCGCATCTTTAAACTTTTCACCTCCATACTTAAATAAATCTTTACATAAAGATCGTAACTTTAATGCCTGATTTGTTCCAATGAATGCGACATTATTTTCTCCATACTTAGAGAATATATGGTCAATGATTTCCTGTCTATGAGCAGATGGAACATCTTGATCAATATCTGGCAACGTACCCTTCATTAAACGTGCCTCATTTAAGAAACGTTCAAATAGTAAGCCGTAGGCAATCGGGTCTACTTCCACTATATCTAGCAAATATGCTATCAAAGATCCAGCAGCAGAACCCCTGCCAATACCAGTGAGTATCTTTTTACCTTTACAATAAAGAATAATGTCCTTTAGTATCAAAAAATAGTCAATCACATTACCCTTAGATAACACCATCGCCTCTTTTTCAACTCGCTTCATATATACGGCTTCATCTAAGCCCATAGCAGACACTTTTCTTTGAAACCCTTCCATAACATAGTGCATAAAGAGATCACTGCTGCTAGAGGCCAATTGCTTTTCCTGTTCACTAAAAATGTACTTTGGTAAATAAGACTGTTCTTTAACTATGGTGTAGTTACAGTTGTCGCATATATCATTTGTGTTTTTAATGCCATCAGAAAACAACTGCATTAAGAGCTCTTTGTTTTTAAAAAGAGGTGCACATTCAATAAATAATTCCTGAAAAGACTTTAGGTATTGGTTTTTGGATAAATTATAGAAACCAGAACCACCGATTTCATTTACCAATATCTTAGTAAAAGAATCTTCTTTGTCTAAATAAAATGCATCCTGTATTACAACGGGCTTAAACTCATCCATGTGCTTATCAAAGTAAGCCTTTAAATAATTAAGTCGCTTTAAATCGGTACTATTAGATTTAAACTCGGCAAAATCCACTTGATAATATACATCTGTCATAGAAGACAAGATAAACAGATTACTTAAATCAGTATCGGTGCACACCACAATAAAGAGACCATCCATTAGTTTAAAAAAGTCGCCTTCATTGATATAGCCAGCATTCTCTTCTATGGATCTGTGAATGCTTAATAAATTTTTCCATCCCACTTTACTTTTACAATAAAGTTTTACGTCATATTTAATGTTTTTTGCCCCCATAACGGTGGCCTGCATGCCAATAATGGATTTTAACCCATACTGCTCACATGCACCTTGAAACTCTATTACGCCTGCCAATGTATTATGCTCGGCAATACCCAACGATTTATAGCCAGAGAATTTAGCCTTTTTACACCAATCCTGATAGCTTCTAGTGCCATTTAAAATCTCATACTTACCATGAACACCTAAAAAGGCGTAAAGTTCCTCAGAAGCCCCAATTGACATACCTATGTACTTTAAAGGCTGTATCTGAAAATATTCTTTACGACTATAATAGTATTTAGTGCCAAATAAAAACATATAGTAATCACACGACTCTAAGTCCTTTATGGTTTTCTCTGTGAACTGAATCTCAAATTGATCGTCAAAGGTAAAATCCTGCACACGATGTACATGCAAATATCTTTTACCATCTATCACGTAGACACTGCCCTGTTGTTCAAAGTCAATATTATATGTCTGTAGCCACTTAATAAGCCCCATTATCCCTGTCTGCCGTGTTTGCGTTCAAAATATCTTCTGTCTTTACCTCCCAAAGTAGGCATAATTTCTTTCTTAAAGTGCTCAGTAGCTCTTTTTTTTGCTTCTGCTTTAGTACGTCCTTTTTTGTGTTTTCCAGAAATAATAGTAAAGGCGTGTCCATCACCCTGTTCTCGAACATCTACATTTTCCTTAGTACACTCTGGGCATACAGGGTTTTTTTCACGATTAGACCAAACATATTCTTTAAAATAATGCTCACAGTCATTACACTGAAAACTCTCTTCATATAGGGTTATTCTACTCATATTTCTTCAATTCTTTCTTTAGCTATTTCAAAATATTTATCATCCATTTCTATTCCTATGAAATTTCTGTTTAGATTCTTACACGCTACTCCTGTTGTTCCTGATCCCATACAGTTATCCAAAACAAGATCTCCTTCGTCACTAAATGAACTAATTAGAAATTCCATTAAGCTTACTGGTTTTTGTGTGGGATGGAGCTGATCTTGTCTTCTCCATTTTTGTTGAAAAAATTGCACTGTCCCTGGGTATCTAAAGCCATAATTAACAGTCTCGCTATCGTTTGTTACCCCTAATTTATGATTATTAGGTTTACTGCCTTTATTAGCTTTTCTTTTCCTGTAGTAAGGCTCTCCTTTTATTAATTGAGGGTTGTACTTAACTTTTCCGCTACCAAATATCAGAATACTCTCATGCTTTGCAATTGGTCTATACTTAGCAGTAAAAGCACTTCCGCTTTTGCTTTTATGCCATACAATTTCATACTTATACATTTTTTCATTACTTAATGCAAGTTTGTAGGTGAATAATCCTGTACCAAACAAAGCAATAGCACCGCCCTTCTTTATAATTCTTTTGTATTGCTCCCACAGCAAATTATTAGGCATTGCATTATCCCAATCATTTGAAGTGCTGCCATAAGGTAAGTCACAGCAAATAAAATCAACACTATCGTCTGGAATGTTTTTCATTTCCTCTAAGCAGTCGCCTTTTATTAAATTAATTTTCATTTATTCTGTTTTTTGCTATTTCAAAGTATTTGTCATCTTGTTCAATTCCTATGAAGTTTCTGTTTAAGTTCTTAGCTGCTACTCCTGTTGATCCTGAACCCATTGTGAAATCAAGCACTGTTTCACCTTCATTGGTGTAGGTTTTAATTAAGTATTCCATTAGTTCTACTGGTTTTTGTGTTGGGTGAACTCTTGCGTTTATATCAAATTTATAAGTTTTTGTTTTCGCCTGCGGTATTGGCACTGGATAACAAATTATACTAAATGGATTTCTAGTGCCATCGTCTTTTTTATATTTCCTTACAGATTTTGCATAGATCGTGTTTCCAAACTCTACTTCCTTAAAGGTTTTTCGTTTAGTTAAGAATTCTTTATCTGTCACTCCCCATTTCTGTGGTAAATATTGGTATTTAGAAGATTTAGAAAATACAATAATGTTTTCATGCACCTTAATATGCTTTTGTTTTGCCCCAAAGCCACTACCGCCCTTGTTTTTTAACCAAATAATGTCATCTCTAAAGTTTTTAATATTACTCATCCTTAATGCACTACTAAACGGCTCACTACCAAATAAAACAATAGCCCCGTTAGGTTTTATAATTCTATGCAACTGCTCCCACATAGGCTCAAAAGGAATAACCGAATCCCACTTACAAGCAGTAGTTCCATAAGGAGGATCTGTGATAATAGCATCTACTTTTATTCCTAAATCCACCATGCCTTGCATAATTTCAAGGCACTCTCCTTTAAATAAATCTATATCACTCATATCTCTTTACAAATTACGTCACGTACATACTTAGCTATCAATAGCGAATCACATACATTGTCATTCGGGACTCTAGCTCTATCGCTTTTTCTTAAATCCGCATCTGGGAAATATTTCTGACAAGCCAATATCGACATCTGTTTATTGTCTTTAGTGGATCTACCAGTTTTTGATTTCTTAAAATAAAGCTGCGGTACTTCTTTAAACATTTCTTTTTGCCATGTTTTAGGTGCAATTAAGGCATATGGAAAATTCATGGCTTCTAATATACCCTCTATTTTACCACAGGATTTACCCAATTGGAATGTCTGCTTTGCACCTACACTGTACATTGCATGTAAATCTTCACACCCCACAATTGTTTTCATGGGATCAAGGTTTTCTAATACATTAATTAACGAATCATATCTGTTAATTTTGGGGTCTCCAAGTAAAGGATATTTTCCAATAACACCGTTGTCAGTTAATAAGGTGGCGAATCCCTGTTTACCAGGATCAATGCCGATAAACCAATTATAATTTTTTAGCATTTAACAAATATACACTTTTTCATTTAAGATCTGCATTGATTATATTTATTTGTGGACAAAAAGATTGATACAAAAGATAAGAACCTGAAAATCATGAAGATACTTCTGGATGCCATTGAAAGAAGCCCGACAACTGATTTTCAAAAAATTCTTTACTTTTCAGGCGTAACCAACTTAGTTGATTTAGAGCTAGAAAACGATGAAGTCATGCCCCTATTTGCATCAGATGTGTATGAAAGTAGTGAACAAACACTAGAAAAAACAATGTCCTTTTGTAATTAAAGGAACATGTAGTCAAAATCGCCTTCCATCAATAGGTCTGTAACTCCATGCACAAATCCATCCACCATATCGTCATTAGTAGAATTGGGGAAAGTGCATAGTTGATCCATAAAAGCAGTAACATACGAACCCTTTATAACTCTAACCCTACGGGACTCTAATAGAGGTGAAATAGCATTTAGCCTAGTAATTTTGTCATCTTTAGGTGATGGCAGCTCTACAACGTTTAGCATAGTAGAAGCCCTTAATTGAGACACCACAGACTTACCAGAAGATTTGGGCTCTATCTTTACCTTTGAATTCTGATTGTATCTATTCGCTATACAAAACTGTGGAATATATTTTACCAGCTCATGAAATTCTTTTCTAATCTCCTGAGCATTAGCTACATATACAATATTATCTTTCTTAAACATTACCAAAATACCCGTAGCATCGTTTTCTTGTTTAGCGGTTTCAGCAGTATCAAGGTAAAAATTCATGGGACTATTAATTAAGTCTAAGGTAACTGACTCTGCATCCACCATGTCGAACCAAGACCTTTTCACCATATTACCTTCATCTGGGGCTGGACGTTGTTGCAATTGTCCTGCTGCCTCTGATGAACCCATTTGTTTTTTATAGTTATTTAGCTCTATGCGATCAAAACGATCTGGCCAAAATAATCCATCTATATAATTCTCTTCTAGTTCCTTTGGCGATAAAATGGCATGATCTTTTTCACTCGCTAATTCGGCTGGAATACAAATGTGATCATAAAAAGATCGATTGTTGGCTAATAAAAACCCACTAAGGTCTTCTTCATGTAGTCGTTGCATAACCACAATTCTAACACCCACCTTGGGCTGATTCAAACGGTTATATAAAGTGCCAGTATAGAAATCATTTGCATTTTTACGTTCTACTAAAGATTTAGATTTTTTAGGGTTCAAGGGGTCATCGAGTATTATTATATCTGCCCCCTTACCAGTAACAGTACCACCAGTACCAACGCTATATCTGACTCCACCACCAGCAATGGTAATAGAACCAATGGCATCAGTAGTCACCTTCACCTTATCTCCATAAAATTCATGAAACCATGGTGAATTCATTAGCTGTCTTGATTTCTTGGCCAAATCCATAGCTAAATCAGCAGTATAAGAAACACAGATAAATTTCATTGTAGGATCTATTGTCCAGCACCATATAGGAAACACAACTGATACAATTAGTGATTTGGCTGCTCTAAAGGGCATATTGATAATTATATCATTACCCTTTGCTTTATTGACATTTATTCTAAAGGCTTCATCTTGAAGAATATCACAGAGATATTTTATGTGCCAGTTGTCCGAGTATATTCCACCTGGGTGCAAGGCCAGATAAGCATCCTTAAAAAACTCATAGTATGATCTACTATATACCGTTCTTTTTAATTGCTTGAATACATCTTCATTTATATACTTACCTATTTCAAAAGTCATCTTTTTTAAAACTACCTATTTTTTCTAGCAACAACAAAGTGTCGAGTGCTTTATTTATACGATCTTGATCTTTACCCTCTGACTTAAAGCTATGGATTTGTTCTACATGGTCACAAATGAGTCCAGCAAATGAATATTTGGTTTTATCTTTAATTTGTAAATATGCGACATACATCATGGTATGGAACAATTCAAAATTTCCCTCTTCATTTTTACTTAAAGATGCCTTATAGATGCGTTCCACTTTCTTTTTAAAAAGGGGGTCTTTTATAAAGTCTTTTATTTCTAAAGTTATTTCATCTTCCTGTATCACTTGATTCTCATATAAATTTCCATGTCAGAGGGGGCAGTCATGTTTCCATCAAAAAATGGCTTAATAAATCGTCTTAATTTAAACCTGCCCCGTTTACTCTTTTTTATAAAAATAACCTTTTTGTCTATAATGAAGCGATATGTGCCCCTTGTTTCATGTATTTTAAGGCCATATGGAATAAAGGTTTCTACTGATACACATTTTTCAACGATCTTAACACCATGGTCGTATACACAGCAATATAGGCTAATTTTGCCATCACCATCACAATTCCATCCAAATCTAGCACTATTTTTACGCTGGCCTGAAAACAATCGAGATGTAAAACCAAATAAGGTATTTATGTCTTGATCAAATCGATTATTGTATTTGTATAAACAAGAATCTGTAAACATGACATCACATTTAACCCTATATCCAAATATAAAGCCAAAAGAAAAAAAGGATCGTTTGCCTCTTTTTATCTTAACGTCATTATTCCAGAAAAAAAGTATTCCTCTTAATCGATCTAAAATCTTAATCATTTATAGTTGCCTTGCATTTCGCCAAAAGCATAGCACAAACTTCATCTACGGTCTTGTACATATCCTTTTCTTGAAATAATTTTCCTTTTTCATTTGCATAAAAAATATCCTTTTTTTCTAATTTAACAGAAACAATAGAGGTTTTTTTAATACAATACATTTTATCACCATGATAAGTTGTTTCATATACATAAAAAAATTCGTCTGAGATCTGGTATGGTAGTGATTCTATAAGGTTCATGTGTATTTGATTGTATATAAGTATAACAAATCAAAACTCAAAAACACTACGGGGTTTAAATTCTTTTTCTACACCTGCACCAGCAGATCCACCTCGCATTCTATTAATAAAGTACACTAACAGATCTCTAGTGGCATTTACATCGTTCATGGCCTCATGAGCATCAAACTCTTCTAAATTGGCTGCCCTACATGCTTTTGTGAGACTAAATCCATTTACATTGTCGTCATTTGCCCACAATACTCTAGCTAAAATCATGGTACACACAGAGTCAGGTGCAAAAAACTTCACCATATTTCCTCTTAACTGCCTAAAACAGTTACCTCCTGATATATGTTTGCTTAAATCTTCATTTACATGAGCAAAGGCATATGATAAAAATCCAATATCAAATTGCACATTATGCCCCACAAGTACAGGCTTTTTCATCTTCGCCCCACATTCTTTAATCTGCTTAAAAATGGCTTGGATGTCCTTCACTACTTCCCCTATGTGCTTACCCTTCATTAAATCAGCAAGATTAGTATTGGTGTAATCCAATGCCTTTTGTTCACATACTAGATTATCGTATGGAATAACATATGTGCTGTATTCAGCAACAGTTTTAAAGTCTACTGAATTAATTGTTTTTACAGCTATTTGTGTAATCGGATTCTTATTTGAATCAAGCCCACCAGTTTCAACGTCAAAAATGATAAAATTATTTGCTTTTCCTAAATCCATGTTAATTTTCTTTTAAGATATATACGTTCACTCCGTATTGATTAGTTTTAATAATTTCTACATCACCAAAATGCCTCGGTAATCTTTCATTTTGAATATACTTATAGACATCCACTTCTTTAAAAGAAGCCCCTGATTTTTTGACATATGTTTTATTCATGTGCTCTAAAAGAGTGGCAAATGTGTATTCGTTTTGTTTTAAAATCATTGTTTTACTTTATAACGGTTATATAATTCTTCTGAAACACCTCTAATATATTTCATATTGTTCTCATAATCTAATAATTGGTCTCTTTTTTTTGGATTTTCCCATATCTTATGACACCCATTTGTTCCAATAAAATCCATGCAATGAAACTGTATGTTTTTTTCATCGTATATGAGCTCAGGAAACCCAAAGCCCTTACAGTCTGCCCTAGAGATGAGATGAGAATGTGACAAGGCCGTGTGTCCACCACACCCTGTACAGACTCGTGATCTATTTTCATCTATATACTGACACGTTTTTTTATACATTGCTTCTATATCACGTTGTTTGGAGCTCACACCAATGCTTTTCTTTTTTGCCTTAGAATCCAATCTTGATCTATTGCAAGAATTACATAAGAAGTGCCTCTTATTTACAATTGGGCGTTCGTGCTCACAAGCACTACATATATCAATTTTGTAAGTCATCTACTCTAATCCAGTTATATGTTTTAGCACCAATATTGGCTGCATGTTCATTCATTTTACGATACACATAGGCTTTATCAAAAGCACCGAATTCTTGAAAAGGTCTGTGACTGCATGCTTTAAACACATAGTATTTGTAAAACACCTCTTCTTTTTCTGTTTTACTATTGTAGGCTTTATCTTTTGTAAAAACAATAGCATACTTCAATGCTTTTTTGCCCTTAAAAAAATCAATTATTTTATTCCACATATTCTTAATTTATTACCATTTCGGCATTACTGTTAATAATATTACTTTTACTGGCCTCTAGCATTTTTACATCGACATTTGTAAGCTGCGTATCATCTTCATTAAACAAGTGCCAAGACCTCTTTATTTTATGAAACTGGAAGCCTTCAACTCGGCCAAATTTTCTAACATTGTTGGAAAAGTCCACAACAACTCCATATTTTTTATCAGGATGTATTCTGGTTATTCTACCAATAATTTGATAATACAAAGAAATTGAGGCCGTTGGTCTGGCCATCACAATGCAATCTAACTGTGGGTGATCAAAGCCCACAGATAGAATCGTTACGTTAATCACTATTCGTATATCCATAGACTTAAATCCACTTACAATACGATCACGTTCCTTTTTCTTTAATTTAGAGTGCAGTACCTCCGATTTCGGTATAATACTTTGTAGCTCTTCTGCTTTTTCAATGTCACTCACAAAGATCAATATACTCTTTCTATCTTCATTATCATTAATCTTACCTAAGATCTTCCACTTGATTGTCTCTTCATCGTACATGATATTGATCGACTCCAACGTATATTCTGAGCCTATAGTGTTGTATTTCAGATACTTATTGTCAACTTCTACTATATCATACACAATTGGACTCCAATACTTTAGTCTAGTAACCTCCTGAATCTGAGCCACATAAAGAATATCTTTAAAGAAATCACCCCTTTTTTTGCTATGGCTGGTGAGCATCTTAGCATAACTAAAGGCTTGCATTTGAAACGAGCCTCTTTCCAGCTTAAAAGGTGTAGCAGTTAATCCAAGTACATTTGGTATTGCTGCCTCTGTTACAAATACCCTAAGCATGCCATCAGCTTCACGAGAAAACCTGTCACATTCATCCATAATGAGCTTAGTAAAACCCAATTCTTTAAACTCTGCACCCATTTTCTTTATACTCCCTAGAGTAGCAAAGGTAACGTCTGATATTTCTTTCTTGCCAAAGGAAGCAGAATAAACAGAAGCAGTTCCACCATTCATGGTATATTTTTCGTAATTTTGAGCCAATAGTTCTTTAGAGGGTTGTAGCACTAAAACCTTACCATCTACTTTTTCTGCAATTTTTGCAATACAAATAGATTTACCGAATGCTGTAGGTAAAACAAGTATAGATGGACGTGTTTTTTTCTTAGTATTTAAGAACTCAATGCCTATTCTAACTGGCTCTACCTGATTTTCTCTTAGTGTGATTGACATTATAATAATTTATAAAAACAAATGTAAACTAAATTTATTTGTTTCACATTACTTTTTTATGTAAAATTTTTAATTACTTTTGCCCTAGCATAAGATTATTGTTGGATATTAACCAGAGGGTTTCACGACAGCTTTAACACCTAAATAGGTAGCGTTCCCTAATAAAACAGACCGATACTTTCTCTTAAATCAGATAAATGGGTTTTCTAAAAGACTTGCTACCCGATCTGAGCCATACTTGATACCTTATTTATACAGTAATGCGTGGGAGCAAATCTTTCTTAGAGCCCCTATTTCTTCTCTTTATTAACTTAAAGGGGGGATTTAGGGGGGTTTCTTTAAAGAAAGACTTGCTTTTTCTCACCTTCTTAGTTTCCTTTTTTCCAGTAATACACACATATATTATTCTCTAAATAGAGAAAAAAAGAGGTAGAACCAGTAGTGAACATTAATACTATTTAAAGGGAAAAAAAACCAAATATAATTTGGTTAAAAAACTAATAGTTAAGTTGTTAGCAATTAGTTACCTACTTATAGTGCTATTTAGGATATTTATTATATATTGCAATAATATGAAGAAAGAATTGCAAAGTATTATAGATCAAGTATCTAGTAAAATGGGTAAAAACTCATTAATGGCATTAGGAGAAACTGCTGATACTAATATTGATGTTATTTCTACTGGTTCATTAGCATTAAATGAAGCATTAGGTATAAATGGGTTTCCAAAAGGTAGAATAGTGGAAATATATGGTCAAGAATCATCAGGTAAGACCACATTATGTATTCATGCTATAGCAGAATGTCAAAAAAATGGTGGAATATGTGCTGTAGTAGATGCAGAACATGCTTTTGATCCAGCTTATGCTACTAATTTAGGGGTTAATATAGACGATTTACTCATATCACAGCCTGATTGTGGTGAAGATGGATTAGATACTGTAGAAGAGCTTGTAAAGACTAATCAGGTGGATCTAATTATTGTAGATTCTGTATCTACTCTTACTCCTAGAAGTGAATTAGAGGGTAATATGGGTGATTCTTCTATGGGTGTACATGCTAGGTTAATGAGTCAAGCACTTAGGAAATTAGTAGCTATTGTACATAAAACAAAAACTTGTGTTATTTTTATTAACCAGATTAGAATGAAAATTGGTGTAGTATTTGGTAATCCAGAAACTACTACTGGTGGTAATGCATTAAAGTTTTATTCCTCTATGCGTTTAGAGATAAGAAAATCTACACCATTGAAAAAAGGTGAAGATGTGTATGGAAATAAGACAAAAGTAAAAATCGTAAAGAATAAACTAGCCCCACCTTTTAAGAAATGTGAATTTGACATTTTATATGGAACTGGTATTGACTATTTCGGTGAGATTTTAGATAAGGCCACTGTTTTAGGTATTGTTCGTAAAAAAGGAGCATGGTATAAATACAATGATAGTAATATTGGACAAGGTAGAGAAAGCACGGTAAATCTACTTAGAGATAATCCAGAATTAGTAGAGGAATTAACAAGTAAGTTCTAATGACACCAGAAGAATTCTATTATAGAGATAAGGGCATGATGAGGCTATTGTTAGCTTTATTTGATATGGATGAAGATGATCATGATTGTTTACAGGAAGGGTGTAGACATATAGACGATGCTACTCCAAGTGAACTAGATTCTTTACTTAGAGAACATGATTATTTACATAAATTCTCAGATCCAGAAACTACAGAGTATTTATCGAATTGTAGCTTACCTGTATTAGAAAAGGTAAGGGTTATTTTAGAAAAAAATGAAAGTTTTTTAGCATGTGCCGTTGTTAGGGATCTTATTAAAAAAGAAAACACATGAAAAAGATAGTCATTACACCCTCTATAACGAATTGGAGAATTAAGTCTGTGTATCGATACATGCAGGACCTACAAGACACTACTTCTAATACTAAAGCAGAAGAGCAGGCTTTATTTAAACGTCTTAGAGAGGATGGTGACGAGTCTGCTAGAGAGAATATTATAAAGTCTAACCTTAGATTTGTTATCACTGTAGCAAAGCAGTATCAGAATCAAGGTATATCTTTAGATGACTTAATTGCAGAGGGTAATGTGGGATTATTAGATGCCATTGATAGATTTGATACGACTAAGGACTTAAAGTTTTTCTCGTATGCTGTATGGTGGATTAGATACTACATAACCTACGCCATAGCAAGACAAAGTAGAATTGTTGCCTTACCTATGAATAAAATCAATAATATTGTGAAAATCAATAGACATATTGAAAGACGTGAGCAGGAATTAGGGAGAGCTGTGAAAAAAGGAGATATAGAAGAAACTATTAAGCAAGATGTACCAACGATCACTACAGATGACTTCAATGTTTGTTATGGTGCTAGAGATAGATCTATTTCTTTAGATTCTACACTATCTTCACAAGATGAGGTACATACGCTAGTAGATACAATGGAGAGTGAAGATATTTACTATAGAACAGAAGACCGTATCTTAAATAAGGACGTAAAGACCAATCTCATGGAATTGTTAGAGACCTTACATGTCATTGAAAAAGATATTTTGTTGTGGCAATTTGAAATGAATAATCCATTCAAATGCATGAATGATATTCTTATCACATATGCTTTAAGCAATAAGCAGTATAACTTTATTTACAATAGAGCTTTGGAAAAGTTAAAGAAATCAGGTAGGAGCTCACTCATTAAGAGATAGTGGAGAAAAAAAAGACACATATCAGAGGCTTAGAGCAAAAAAAGCTGAATGACGATGTTATTTTGGACATTATGGACAAAAAAATTCGTGGTTACACTATGAATGAGATGTTTTCTTGGTTCAATGAGCAATACCCAAAGCAATCGAAAGAGAACTTTAAGTCTTACTATAATCATGCCATTAGGAGAATTGTGCATGTAGCATCTGAATTAACAGAAAATGTGATTAATCAGCATATTCACCTCTATGAGAAAATATATGGCGATTTTAGAGAGGTCAACAATGTAGATGGCATGATGCGAACATTAAATGCTAAAGAAAAACTAATGGGGTTTCACTCCAATGTATATCAATTCAGTGTAAATAACATCTTAGGTGAAAAAGAAGAGGAATTAAGGTTCGATTTTTCTAAACTATCTTCTAAAGATCAAAAGAGAATATCAGAACTATTACAAAAAGCGGTTGTATAATGACAAAGACTATTAAAAAAAGACGAGCAATACAATTAAAGATTGCTGACATGATGGATGACTCTGTTTATACAGACATCACATCAGAGGAATTACTAACTAAATTAAAATACAATATGGAACTAGACCCACTATTGAAGGCCAACAAGCATGATGTAGAGGAAGTTCAGAATATTGTTCAATCATTGTGGCATAAAATAGAAGAAATCAAATGAGCAAAAAGATATTAATACCAGGCAAGGAAAACGTCATCAAAGAACAAGAACCCTTAATAGAAGATGCACAGGTCATAGCAGAGAACACAGAAGCTAAAACAGAAATGACAATGGATCAAATTGTACAAGGGTACAAAGAAAAGGCATATGAGCTTCAAAAAGAGTTCCCTAATTGGTTTACGGTAACTCGTTTCATTAAAGATTTCTTTTCGCCTCCACCTAGCTTATCACCAAAGCAAAAAAAAGAGATGGAGAATCAAGCATTGGCAATTTTAGAGCAATTCAAATATATGAGTGTTATGGTGTCAAAGAATGATACCAGTGATCAATTTAGGACTAAATATAAATTTGATATTGAGAAAAAAGAACTAAAGGTGCTTTTAGAAAAGGAGCTTGAAGAAACAAAAAGGCTTGTAAAAAGGCTAAAAGAGCGTTTAAAGGGACTATCTTAAATGGCTGTATTTGTTATTTTTATAAATAACCACACGTATTATGGATAGCGAACAAAAAAAATTTTCTTCTAAGATTGATGAACTGCGAGATAAAGAGGAAAAACTAAAAATTGAAAAATCTTTAGTTTTAAAAAATGCTCTACATAGTCAGGATGTAGTTGAAATCCAAAAGGCTCAAAATTACATTTCTTCTGTTTCTGATAAGAAAACGACTACTTCAAATAAGTCGTTACTTATTGATCCACAGGCTGTTACGTCAAATGGTTTCTTAGATAAGAACTATCGTGTTTCCTACAATGTACTTAGAAATATGGCCAAAGTGCCAATTATTAAGGCTATTATTGAAACACGTAAGGAGCAAGTATTGTCTTTTTGTGAACCACAGAAAAACAAGTATTCTGTAGGGTTTGTTGTAAAGCCAAAAGATCATGACGAATCTAAAGACTTGTCCAAAGCACAGCAGTCACGAATTAAGGAATTGACATCTTTTATTCTTAACTGTGGTGACAAGGCGAATACATTTCATGGTGATACATTCAATTCTTTTACTAGGAAATTTATGGATGACTCACTTACTTTAGATCAGGGTACATGGGAAAATGTTTATGCTAGAAGTGGTAAGGAGCTGGTGGAATTTATGGCTACAGATGGTGCTACATATAGAATTGCCGATTCCTTTAATGACGAGTCAAGGCATAAAGAAAAATTGGTTAGAGGCTATCTACCGTATTACGTGCAGGTTTACAATGGTGCTATATCAGCCGAGTTTTACCCATGGGAGCTTACATTTGCTGTAAGAAACCCACAAAGTAACATATATAGCTTTGGTTACGGTAAGAGTGAGCTAGAAGATCTGATTTCAACTGTTACCAGTATCATTAATGCTGATTCGTATAATTCAAACTATTTTAAAGTAGGAGCTAATCCAAAAGGTATCTTAAAGGTATCTGGAAACATATCTACTTCACGTTTAGAGGAATTCAAGAATCACTGGCAAAGTCAGGTTGCAGGTGTACGAAATGCACACAAATTACCAGTTATAGAAGCTGATAAGATGGACTTCATTAGTACGCAGACCAACAATAAAGACATGGAGTACGGCAAATACCAAGAGTATTTGATCAAATTGGCTTGTGCAGCTTATAAGATAGATCCATCAGAGGTAGGTTTTCCTATGAGTGGATCAAGTGATTCAGCACCAATGTTTGAGGGTAACAATGAAGCTAGATTAAAGTATTCTAAAGATAAAGGGTTAAAGCCTCTATTAAAGTTCTATCAGCATTATTTGAATAGAAACATAATGGAGATTAAAGATCCAAATTATGAGATAGAGTTTGTTGGTTTAGATGCTGAGACACCTGAGCAGGAGCTTGAAAAGAACATTAAAGAGGTTTCTAACTATAAAACAGTCAATGAGGTTCGTAAGTCCGTGGGATTAGATCCGTTAGACGATGGCGACATTATTTTGAATCCAGTGATGCTACAAGCAAAGCAGATGGCCATGATGGGCGATGAAGAATCGAATGACTACATGGATGAGTCAGGAGATATGGGCATGGATAGTTTAGGAGAGGAAGAAGAAAATCCATTTATGAAGGCCATACAGGTGGAAACAGATCGTATTTTAAGTGAGTAAGCTAGGCATTAAGGACATATTGATTATTGTCATGGCTATTGGACTCATTTATTTATTCTGGACAAATCGCAAGTTTGATAAGGAAAGAGATATGCGAAGCGAAGAAGTGCGAAAAGCAAAAGAATCTGCTGCTTTTTTTGATGAACAGCTTATTTATTTGGATTCATTAATCGTATTAAATCAATCCCAATTTGAGCAAGCACAGATTGCCATAGATAGTTTACAAACTAAAAAGAGAAAAAATGAAATCATATATGCACCTAAATACATTGAAATACGCAACAGTAATGCTACTACTATTGACAAGCTTTTTGAAGACATATTCACAAGGCACGGTATTGAGCACTAATGGTGATACATTAAAAGCATTTACCATGAATCAATCTAGGTTTTTGGCTGAAAGCGTAGTTCACTTAGAGCACTGCGAACAAGATTTGGCGATTTCAGACTCTATCATAGTTGAAAAAAATAAGCAAATTCTTAATGTCATGGATTTTTACCAATTCGAGAAAAATAAGTTTGAAGGAATGGAAAAGGTGGCAGGAAACTATATTGCTTTATCTCAAACATTAGATTTAGACAATAAGAAAAATACTAAAAAGATTAATAGAAAAAATTCTTGGTTAAAAATCATGTTTGGAGCACTTGTGGCACAAACAGTATACATAGTTGTTGGCAAATAATGATTGATCCACTTCAAATAGGAGGTTTTAAGGCATCTAAAGATGAAAATGGTAATTGGATATACAAGGCATCCACTAATGCCATTAAACCTAAGAAAAAGCCACAGTATAAAGATAAGCCACAGTTTCCAGTAATTGCTCAATATGAAGCGTTTGAAAAAAAGCAGATGGAACAGAATATTGAGGTGATGGCCAAGGAAATATTAAAATATTTAAAAAAGTATTCTAAATAATCGTTATGTCTAGTATCTTAAATCCAGATCAAATCAATGAATTGTTGTCTATTATAGAAAGACAAAACATTGTTATGTTTTCCAACAAGTTTGGCAAAGATTTTTTAAATCAAGAGCAACAACTAATGCTAAATGCCATGGGTGTAGATTTAGAAAATCAATACGATGCTACAAAAGATGTCGCTAAGATGTCTTTTCATTTGGGTATGTTAAGTGAAGTAATAAAAGATACCGATTTAGAAAACCTGAACTTTGAGCACTTAAAGGAATATATCTCATCAGGTAAAAATATTCCATTAAACAAGGAACAGCAGTTTGCACTAAAGAGTATTAAAAACCAATATTTAGGAGACATAAAGGCTAATGGTAACAGAATATTCTCTGACATTAACAATGTACTGGTGAATGCTGAAAAAGAAAATAGAGATGCTTACGAGAAAATAATACGAGATGAAATAGAGCAGGGTTTTTTAGATAAGAAAACTGTTTCTGAAATTGCACGTGATTTAGCACGTATGACAGGTGATTGGAATCGTAACTTTAGAAGAATGGTGGATTTTATCATGCATACTGCATACTCAGAGGGCAGGGCAGAGTATTTAAGAATGGAATACGGAGACGATGTGTTAGTGTGGGTACGTGTTTTTAATGGAGCTTGTAAGATCTGTAATAAGCTATATAAGAAGCCGAGAACAGGAGAGCCTAAATTATTTAAGTTGTCTGAATTGAGAGCCAATGGAAATAATATAGGGTTTAAGCAAAAGGATTGGAAAGAGGTTGTGCCACCAATGCATCCACATTGTAGATGCTTATTAGAAAGATATGACGGTAAGTATAAGTGGAATAAAAAAACAAAGGATTTTACAGACGAAAACGAGAATTGGAAACCGCAACGCACAATAGATAGGCCAAAAGCCACTATTACTATTGGGGATGTAACTTATAAAGTATAGTGGAGACTTATAAAAGGATAATCGGTTTATTAACTAAAACAAATGAATTATGGGTATAGTGTTATTTTTCGTATCAATCGCTTTATTGGCGTTATTGATAATTCCAGGTTTTGTAGCAAGTGTGATCATTATGATCGTACACGCAACAAAAGGAAAATTTTTAAAGATGTTTTGGAAACAAACGAATGATCTATTTATGGCAGGTGCTATAAGTGTAGATGTTTTCGGCAATGTTTTCTTTCAGCATTTATTTGACATTGCTCTTATTAAAAAAGGAGGCTATCGCTTTGGTAGATTGGGTGAAACAATTTCAAGTGCTCTTGGTAAAAACAAAGAGCTAGACAAGCTAGAGTGGTTCGGCAAGTTATTAGCTAACACATTAGACTGGTTAGATCCAAATCACTGTATTAAGTCCATACAGCCCTTTGATGACGATGATCAACGAATTAGAAAATAAGCAATGCAATAAGAGGAAAGAAACATTCCTCTTTTTTTATACAAAAAATTCTTGAATAATAAAAATTTTATATATATTGACTTGTAATTAAAAAATTCGTATGAAGTTCAAACAGTTAAAGCCCGAAGACATTAAATTAATTAAAGACACTCATTCGGATAATACGTTACCGTGGGATGAAAGATTAAGGACATTGTGTGACAAATTTGGGGTCACTCAAAGATCTATTAGGAGGTGGACAAGCAAATTAGAGTTAACTAAGCCCACTGCAAAAGACCCAAAGCAGTTAAAAGATGCTAAGAAAAAGAAATTCAATAAAAAATCTCAGTTTTTTATTATTACTTGGGCACAAAACGATACACCTGTGCACGATTTGTTTTTTGATAACATTACAGCATATGCGAATCACTTAGAAGCCGAGATACATGTGATGGCAGGCAGATACAAAAACCCTACATCTGTGTTCTCTGATAAGAATCATGATTCTTGGGCAAACAGGCTCACACCCTATTTAGATGCCAGCAGACACAATGTACATAAATATATGTCTATTATGAGTGATGTTAAGATCCAGCCTACAGCAGTCAATCCACTTTCGGGTATGGCAGCAATGAGTAAGGAGAATTCGTGCATATATGGACACCCAAAGGTACAGATGGAGACCTTACCTGTTTTAAATGGCATGCACCCAAAAATGATGTTCACCACTGGATCATGTACTGTAGCTAATTATACGGATTCAAAGGCAGGCAAAAAGGGAGAATTTTATCATGAGCTTGGATTTGTGGTTGTAGAAATAAAAGATAAAAAGAGGTTCTTTGTTCGTCAAGTGGTAGCAGACAAGAAAACTGGTGCATTTACTGATTTACATTCATATGTTTCTGCTGGATCAATACAAAAAAACGAAGCGGTTGATGCACTTATAATGGGTGATTTGCACATTGGAGACCATGATCAGCAGGTAATAGATGCTACAGATTCTATTATTGCAGATTTAAAGCCAAAATATATTATTGCACATGATATACAAGACGGTAAGTCTGTGAATCCTCATGAACAGGAAGATCCATTTTTGAGATATAAAAGAGAAATTAGCAATGATAACGATTTAGAAAAAGAAATTGAAGCAATGCTGGACTTCTTAGCGAAATATGAAGATCAAAATGTCGTGATCGTTAGATCTAATCATGACGATTTTATAGATAGGTATCTAAAAAAGCAGGATTGGAAAAAAGACATTAAGAACTCTTTGTCTTATATGAAGTATGCTCAGCTATTATTAGAAGACAAAGCCCCAAAGGGTGTCGTGCCATATTTAATAGAGCAAAGATTTCCTCACTTTAAAACACTTGGTTTAAACGACTCTTTTAGGGTTAATGGATGGGAACTATCACAGCATGGCCACATTGGCTCTAATGGAAGCAGAGGGGGTATTCAGCAGTTCAGGAAACTAAATACTAAAATGATTACTGGCCACACGCATTCAGCACAAAGAAAAGATGGTGTAGTAACGGTTGGAACTTCTACAAAATTAAGAGTAGGTTATAATAATGGAGCAAGTGGATGGATTCATGCTCATGGGCTATTGCATCCAGATGGTAAGGTACAGCACATTTTCTTCTTTGATGGAGAATATACTATGTTATCTGCCAATTAGTTATTTTTATATTAATGGAAAAAGTTCAAGAACATATCCACACCGCATCTTGTAATTATCGTGCTACGACTCCTTTGTTTTGGAGAAAATTGGGTGATGCTTTGCTAGGCGTACATGCTACCATCACAGCAGCAGCCATTTACAATGAAGAACATTGGTTGGCATATACTGCGTTAGGTATTGGTGTAGTGGGAAAGTTTTTAACAGACTTCTTTAAAGAAAAAAACGGACAATAAACAATTTAATATACTATGAAAGATTTAAGATTTAGAGGCGAAATAGGCTCAGATTCAATTAACGTAACATTTAGATGTAATACGTTCAGTGAAACACAGGATAATTTAACCATTGTTGCTATCACTGAGGGTGAAGCATTTAATGCAAATGATATAAATTCAGATGTAGTTTTGAGACATTTTGGTAATTTCAAACCAGGATGGGCTTCTTTAAAAGATATGAAAGATTTTGCAACAGCAAATTCTTTAGATCTTTATATCTCTGATCCAAACGGAGACGGCAAGATCGTACTGGTAGATGGTTCTGCTAGTATCAGTGAGTAATCACTAATCTGTTTTTTTATTTCATAAGGAGGGCTAGTTGTTCATGCAACTGCCCTCTTTTTATTTATTTTTATATATGATTTGGTATTTTACGCCTTACGGAATCGATAAGGACTTAGGAAAAGCATATAATCAATATGCTAAATTGGTAACAGACAAAGACGATTGGATTTGTTTTTTAGATGCAGACACGTGTATAGGGCTTGTGCCTAAGTTTGGGCATGTATTGCAGGAAATAGTAGACTTATATCCCGATACAGGCTTATTTACATCCTACGCCTCTAGGATTGGCAATAAGCAACAAAGATTTGCAGGTAAAATAAGTGAAGATCCAAACATATTGAATCATAAAAAAATAGCCAAGTCTCAGGTTCATCACTATAAAACGAGAGTAAAAGAACTGAATAAGATTATTTCAGGGCATTTAATGATGGTTAAGAAGTCAACTTGGGATGCCATTGGTGGAGCACCCGAAGGAATTGGTATTTTATCCATTGACAATTGGATTAGTAAAAGAATATTGCGTTCAGGTAAAAATATTTTGCTCATGGAGGGCATTTATTTGTTTCACTTTTACAGATTAGATACTGGAAAACAAGACAAAAGCCATTTACTATGAAAGACATACCGTTAATAATCCCAAATTTTAACCAGCTTACTTATTTAAAGAATCTTATTACATGGTTTCATTATTACTATCCAGAAAATAAGGTTTTTGTGATTGATAATTTATCTAATTATAAACCATTATTGGATTGGTATGGCGATAACAAGGATCACCGAATACATATAGTGAGATGCAGTGTTAATAATTGCGGTGTCAACTTAGAAACGTTTATTAAAAAACATATACATGGACAATATAAATACTACTGCATTAGTAATGCGGATATAATGCCACACCCTAATGTACCTGAGAACTTCTTAGAGATCTTTAAGGACACTTTAAATACATATCGGTTACATAGAGTTGGTTTTCAGCTTATATTAGATGATTTGCCTGATTTCATAGATAATAGAGTGGAGATCTTAAAGAATGAAAGAAAGTTTTGGAAGAAGCCCATGGATATAATACACAAAGGAAAAAAATATCGTGGGTATAAAGCACCTATCGATTTAACATTTGCCCTTTATACTGTTAAAAATGGTGGCTGGAAATTTAAAGATAGAACCAAATCGATTTGGGAAAATTCATTGAGGTTGTTTAGAGCGTTCCATTTTGGATGGTATATTGATCCTAAAACACAAATTCAAGAAACAATTCAGTATTTTAAAAACGCAAAAACAAAATCTGATAAAGCGAAATTGAAGGGAAATCTAAAGGGTATTAATACATATAGGCCAAAAACATTCAGATGACAATCTCTTTAACAACTATTACTTTTTATAAGATTTATCAAAATCTCATATTCCAAAAGCCTTTTCATTATACTAGATTTGGGGACGGGGACTTAATGATTATGCATGGTAAGGATGAAAAATTTCATGATGCATCAGAGGATTTAACAAGGGAGCTGATAGAGTCTTTTTTAATAGAAGATCCAAAATACTTGAAGGCGTTAAGTGGAAATTATGAGAATGAGGAACACATGTCTAAGGGTGTTTTTGCACCCTTTGATAACAAATCGGAGCTTGAAGATATGGCTTTTGCATTAAATCCTGAGAGAACCCAATACGAGAACCCAATAGCCCTACATTATTTTTACTGCTTTGAATACCCATTGTTCCACAGAATGATGTTAAAGTACATTAAGCCAGCAAAAAAGATGTTTATTGGCTGTGTAGATAAAGAGGTTGCAGAAACATTATTTGGTAAGATTGATATTTATGTGCGAACAGCCCCATATAATTCCTACAAAGACATAGATAGTTGGTATTTGCAGGTATTGGACGGGATGCACGATGTCGATCTTATTTTACCCTGTACAGGCATATCTACAAGGGTGGTGCAAAAAAGAATATATGAAGCAGGCTTTAAGGGGTCATCAATAGATTTTGGAAGCATTATTGATAGTTTTGCTGGTTTTCCTACGCGTAAATGGATCAAAAAATTGGGTTTACATGAAAATAGAAGAGAAGGATAAAAAATCTGGTATTTATTGCATTAAAAATGTAATAAATGGAAAAATGTATATTGGCAGTGCCACATACATAAGGTCTAGGTGGAATTTACATAGAAAACAATTAAAGGAGAATATGCATCATTCTAAAAAACTCCAAAGAGCATGGAAGAAGTATGGCGGTAAAAATTTTTTATTTGAAATATTAGAGTATTGCAAAATTGATTTTTTAGTAGAAAGAGAGCAGTATTTTTTAAACAATATTTTAAAAGCAGATGAAGATTCAAGGTATTTTGAAGACTATGGATATAATATTTTGAGAACCGCTAATTCTCTTTTGGGATTTAAGCATTCAGATGAAACAAAAAAGAAGATGTCTGATGCAAAGATTGGCTATATTCCTTGGAATAAAGGTAAGTCTGGGTTTACAGTGTTAGATGACACAAAAAGAAAAATAAGCAGCACTTTGAAGGGATATGTAAGACCTTCATTTACCAAAGAACATAGGAAAAAACTTGCCGAGGCAAATAAAAATAGATCATGCGACAGAAGTGCTATGTCGAAAAAAGGGAATAAAAAACGAATGTCAAATCCCAAATTTCTGAAACATTTAGAAAACCTAGTGACTATGGCAACAAGTGCAAAACAAAAAATAGTTTGGAAAATTGATCCATTAACTAATAAAGTGGTGGAGCAATTTGATTCAATCAATGAAGCAGGAGAGTCTATTAATAAGGGTGCTCGCAAATATATACGAATTTCGTCTCGAAAAAAGACGACATATAAGGGGTTTTTATGGAAAATAGAGAGTTAGTTGATGTGGTTTTTAAACTTGGTATTGGGTCAAATTATGCAGATAGGGAGCTAAGATATGCTCTTAGGAGTCTATATCATTTTAAGGACTTAGGAAAGGTTTTTGTTGTTGGACATAAACCAAGTTGGTTAAATGATGAGAAGGTGATACATATTCCAGCCACCGATCCCTACAAAGCCTCAAAAGATTGTAATTTAATCAATAAGCTCATATTGGCATCAGTACATCCTGAATTGTCAGATCAGTTTCTTAATATGTCTGACGATCAAGTATTTTTAAGAGATATAGATGCATCTTTTTTTATAAAACCCATATATGACAATACACCCATGTCCAAAGCATTAGAGCCCAATAAGGTTTTGAATAAATGGCAGAAGAGATTAAGAAATACCAAAAATGCTTTAGTTAAGAATCATTACAGTTATAATTGCTATGAAACCCATATGCCCTGTTTGATCAATAAGCATGATTTTATGACAACTATATTTAAATATGATTATGGATTTGACATTGGATATGTGGGCAATACTCTGTATTACAATACTTTAAGGGCAAATGGGAGGTCTTTAAGGCCAATAGATCTTATCAGGTTAGGAAAGAAAACGTTAGCCTCACAGATCATTAGAGAAGCCACTGGAAAAGTCTTTTTGAACTACACCAATAAAGCCATGGATGAAAATCTTTTGAATGCATTAGATCATTTGTTTCCTAATAAATCAGTATATGAGAAGTAATTAGTCATTGATTATATTTATATAATGAAAATCAGTGATCACATATCATATAGGGAAGCAATCAAATCAAATACAGCAATTAGGTACGGAATCTTAAATTTACCAGATAAAGATCACATTGAGGCCATGAAATTACTTGCTGAGAAAATTTTTGAGCCAGTGAGAAAAGTCAACAATAAGCCTATTGCAGTCACTTCATTCTTTAGAAATGAGCGACTTAATAGCATTATTGGTGGATCTAGTAGTTCACAGCACATGTCAGGTGAAGCAATGGATATAGATGCAGATATTTATTCCAATGGTATTACAAATGGCTGGATTTTTCACTATATTAGAAAAAATCTTGATTTTGATCAATTAATTGCCGAATTTCCAGATAAATATGGCCGTCCTAGATGGATTCATGTATCGTACTCGAAAAGAGGAAATAGAAATATGGCATTGGTGGCAAAGAAAAAGAAGTTTGGCAATAAAATAAAGACCGTATATGAAATATATGATCCTAAAAAACATTTAATTAAGTAAAATGGCAAAGATTACTGTATCAGGCAAGCAAGTGTCTGCAAAAAAGAAAAGAAAAGGTGTACACTCTAAAAAGAAAACATCTAAAAATATCGGTGCAAAAAACTATAAAAAGCCCTCTGTAGGACAGGGATAAAAAATAAAGATATGAGCAATATACTAGAATTTGGTGAAGAGTTTGATTATCAGGATATAAATGCCCCTAGACGGGAGCAAATGCAGAAGTCATTTATTCAAGATGAAGAGTCAATTGAAAAGGGAAACGTGAAGGGTCATTGGAGAACCACTAAGTCTGGCAAAAAGGTGTTCGTGAAAGACCATAGCAATGCGAAAACCAAAAAAGATTCTTTATCAGCAAAAGAAAAAAGAGGCATAGAAGAAAGAACAAAAGAGAGAGCTGAAAAAATTGATTATTTATCTGATTATGAAAAACAGCCTAAAGAAGTACAGGCTATCATGGAGACTCTATCAGAGGGTGATGAATATGGATCTGATTCACCAGATGGATTAGAAGCAGCTCAAAAGAAACTTGCTGCTATTGGCTGGAAAATGGAATACGGATTAGATGGTGGAGTGCATACATTAGAGCCGATTCAAAACAAAAAAAAAGCACTGCCAAAATATGATCAGTCATCCATAGATCAGGCAGCTAAACATATTTCTAGTATGACGGGCACACGAGATTCTGCCGTGAAGGATTTTGCCTCTGAAAATAACATTGATATAATGAAATTGGCTACGTATGTGGGGTCAAAGAAAATAAAACCAATGGATTTTTCGACAGCTATTTCAGGAAACAAGGGTAATCCATATGCTACAAAAATTGTAGATGCACTCACCAAGTCTCATGAGGAAACCATCGAAAAGGGTGGCTCAAAGCAAATCACCATTACACACAACAAAACAGGAAAAGAATTAACTGGTAGGTGGGTAACAATTAATGGTTCACACGTATTTGTTTCAGGCGGTGGAGTTGAAATAGGAGCTAAAGAGATTAAGAACTATAGTGAAGGAAAAGGTGGTTCAGGTAAGTCAGAAGACACTAAGGGTAAAAAGGCTCTAAAGGAAGTGCAGAATAAAGACGATTTTGCTAGAAAAAATATTTCTGGTGATGAGCGTAGAGCTTTAAAGTCTAAATACGATGGTATGAGCAAGGATGAGCGAGCAGGACGTACTTGGGAGGCTTATTTGAACGATGAGGCCAAGAAAAAAGGAGGCGATAGTTCAGAAAAGACATCAGAAAAGACATCAGGAAAGAAGTCGGAGATTGAGGCCGTTAAACCTGGTGAAACAGTAACAGAAAAAGACGTTAACCCAGTAGAAAAAAAAGACGAGTCTTATAAGAAAACCGATAAGTGGAAGGCTTTACATTCAAATGACAAAAAATCTATAGAAGCAGCAAAGAATTTAAAACATCTTGATTTAGATAAACTCACGTCTTCTGAATATTCTGATTTACAGGAAATGTTTGTTATAGTGGAGATGGAAATGCCAAGATCAGAAATAACCGCAGGAGATGAGATTGCTTTTAGATTACAATATGCCAATGCCGATGAAAAATTTAATGGGGTTTCTTTAAAAGACATGTATAAACTAGATGCAGGCAACGCAGCCGATTCTAAAGCAATGAATAAATGGTCAGAGGCGAAAGAGAAGAAAGTAAACGATGCCCTAGATGCATTTGAGAAGGAGGTTCAGAAAGAAATAGATGAAAAAAATCAAGTGGTACAGCAGGTAGCTAAGGAGGGCGTGAATATGAAGAACATTGCATCCATTATCTCTTCATCAATAGCGATTGAATACTTCACAGAAGAACTCAATGAAGACATATTAAATCAGCTTACTGCATTAGACAAGAAATACAATAAGCCTGTAGATCCAAATCAGCAAAGAATGTTTAAATCAGTTCAATCTATCACAGATAGAATTGAAGGTATATCGGACAAACTTGACAGCCTTATATAATGGAGTTTTTTGACGACATAGAAAAAGCTCATGATCCCTCAAAAGGGGGTAAATTGGTTAAGAAAACCATTGTAGATAAAACTGGTAAAAGAACCACTAAGTGGGTCAGCAAGGAACAAGCATCTAAGATGCAGGGAGGCCAAAACACTGATCCAGAAGAAGCACCAGTAGATACTACTAAAATCACTGACTTACCAAGTAACCACAAAGCTGCTTTAGAGGTTATTAAGGAGTCTATGGACAATGGGGACTTAGATCATGCCTTAGAGCTTGCCAATAAGCTACCAGACGAGGTAAAGGAATATATACCTAAAGAGGATTGGAAAAAGCTATTGACTAAACGTGAAGAAGAGTCGGAGCAGGATGCAGAAAATAAGTCAGAGCCTAAGTCAGAGACTAAGAAAGAGACTAAGCCGAAAAAAAAGAAAGATACAAAAGACGGTATTGAGTATGCAGATGAGGAAATAGTGGGGGCAATTGGCGATCAATCTAATGCCAAAATGGATGCAAAAATAGATGGAAAAGTAGTTGGTACAGTTTCTTATTCTATATATGAAGGCCAGCCATCAATCCAAATGATAGAGGTTGGTAAAGATCAAAAAAGAAAATCGATTGCCACTAACTTAATGAAAAATCTACAGAAGAAATATCCAGATGTAGAAATTGACTTGGGTGGCTTTATGACAGAGGAAGGATCTAATTTTATATCAAAGCTAGATCGAGAGTTTGTCCCCAATACAGCATATAGTGATACAGAAGAACTAATATCTCAGTTACAACAGCAAAGTGATAAAATCATTGAGGAAATTTCCAACAATAATTACACCAATGCTGATACATTAGATGACATTAGCGACACTATCTATGATTTGAAGGTGGAATTAGAGGAAGCTGAAAAAGGCAAATATATTATCAATACTAAGGATAAAAAAGTATTGACGGATAAAGAAATATTTGCCGAATATGACCAAGAAGTATCAAAATATTCAGAAGATCAGGTTTATAGCTTAAATGAATATAGAGGTGCAGACTATAGAGATATTAATGCAGATCTTAGAGATGACAATGAACTTAATGAAGATAATCAGCGAATAGTGGACGACATAGATTCGGCCTTTATTCCATCAAAGCAAGATATGGTTCTTACTAGAGGCATTGCAGGTAAATCAGATGAAAAGATAAAGTTTTTTCTTGATTTAGAAGTAGGTGATGAATATACAGACAAGGGATATTCTTCAACTAGCGTAAGTGCTGATGCCGTAGATGGGTTTTTAGATAACATGTCACCACAGTTTAGTAAATCTAAAATGGTTTTAACAATTGTGGCTAAAAAGGGTTCAAAAATTGTGCCTATGCAAAATGTGGGGTCTGAACACAGCAATGAAGAATATAAAAAGGAAAAGGAAATTTTATTACCAAGAAACAGCAAATTTAAGGTGTTATCTAAAACAAATGGTGCAATGAAAGTGCAGTTATTATGAAAGACAGATTTATATCCCAAGACAGCAAAGGCTTAGAAAAAGAGATAAGTGTAAAAACAGAAGAGGTTGTTGAAAAAGGACATTCAAATACTAAACTGGTTAAGAAGCAGGTATTGGTGAATAGGAATGGCAAATCTTTTTATCAAACAGTATATGTTAACCCCGAAACAGGGGAGGAATCAGATACACCAAAAGGAGAAGAGATTTCACCCGTTTTAAACGGTATGGAGATTATCAAGTATTCTGATAAAGCCATGCTTATAAAGGGCGATACTTATGTAAACAAAGAGGATTTAAGAGCAGTTAAAAAGGAAATCGGTGTTGGTAGCTGGAACGCTAAATTGCAGGGGTGGATATTTCCCATTAAATTCAAAGATACTATTCTTGGCTCTTTATGGTCAAAGCAAATGGAAAAGGGCAATGAAGAAAAAGCCAATGCCATAAAGAACCAAAAGAATGCATCACTTGAAACAGGTGATTTAGCCAGCATTGATGGCCAAGTTGGTGTTGTAGAAGAAGAAGTTTCAGATTCTAATGGGGTTAAATACAATATTTCTTTGGAGGATGGAAATAAATTGTCTGGCGTAAGCGAAAAAGCTATTTCTGTAGATCCTGAAACAGACGACAATAAGGTAGCCGAAGCCGTTAATGAAGCCAATGAATTTAATCGAAATAAGACGGCTAAAAAAATATATGGCATTAAACCCATAGAAAATGTTCATGAATACACTCTTTCCGACTATTTAGGTTTACATGGAATAACTCAGGAAGAGATAGATAATGCAGTAGCTAAATTAAACTCAAAGAAGCCAGCTAAGAAACGATCTTCTTTTTCTGGATCATCTACTAGCACAAGATCAACGTCTGGTGAACCCAAAGAGCTCAGTAGGCAACAATTGATCAGCAAACTAATATATAAACACTATCAATCTGTACAGAAAGCGTTGAACGAAGGCAAATCGGTGTCAGAAAATGTATTGTCCATCTATCCAGATCTAACGCCACAAGAGACAGAAGAAAAAGAAGAAGCGGTAGCGGAAGTACCAAAAGAAAAAGAAGCGATGTCAGAAGAGACAAAGCGTAAAATTTCTGAGGCATTGAAGGGTAAAAAAAGAGGGGGCAAAGAAGTAGAAGAGTGGAAAGAAAAACTATCTGCATTAGAAGTTGAGTTGGAGATCAATCAAAAGGAATTTTATGATTTTAATAGGCCAGAATATTCCGATCCTGATTATAACGAACGAAATGTACAGCTTGGAGAGCTACGTACAAAAATAGACGGTCTTAAAAAGTCAATTCATGATACAAAAAATACCATAAAGGCATTAGAAAACGGAGGATCTATAATGTCTGTAGAAGATAAGTTGGGGAATATACATGATAATATTCCTAGCTTTATTGGAACTTCTACTGAGGATGTTATGTATGATGAAGATACTATACTAAATAAAGAAAAGCCAGATTTTATACCAGAAATGGACGAAGACTTGCTTGAAAGAGGGAAGTATATGCCAGATGCCATAAAAATCGGTGCTGATCAATATTTGGTGGCTACAAGAAAATATACTGAGAGTTCCAGAAAAACTGGTGAAAGAGGTTATGGAGAATTCGTAAAAGAATATAATCCCAATGAACCAGGATATGCCGTTATGAGTCTTGATCAACTTGTTTTAACACAAGACTACTATATTACAAGAGCAAAGGCAAAAAATAAACAAAAAGCTGCCAAAGACAATCAAAGACAATTAGATCATTGGAATGGCTTATCTGATAAAAGAAAAGAGTATTATTTAATGCAGAGGGGACTATATAGAAAACTATCTGCTAAAAAGAAAAAGGAAATTAGCTCAGAGCAATGGGATAGCATGTCATGGCAAGATAGAGAAGAGCATTATAAGCCAATTAAAAAATTTGGTGTAAAAAGAGTAAGTGTTTATTCTTCTGATAAAACAATGGCTAGTTCGTTTCACTCTATGTATGAAAGATTTACTGATCCAGAAGCAACTAGAGTTAATGGGGCTGGGAAAACTCTTAAAAGAGGCGAAGGTAGGGGATATGCTCATCCAATTGTTGTAAAAGAGTGGAATACTTTAAGAAATGATTTGGAGATAAAATCCAACGATATTAGAATGTATCGTGAAGAATTGGGCGATGGTACTTTTTCAAAGGGAAGAGAAACAGCTTATGGAGACAGTGGTGTTTCCAATGCCCTTTTAGATTCTCATGGTCTTAAAGTAAAAAGGCAAAATGGAGATGAAATATCGCCAAAAGAAATAGATGAAATTAAGAGTTCTTGGGAAGATGTTACGAAATCATTTGGCCCACTAAAAGAAAACGCCAAAGAATTTGGATTAAAAATATCTCATTCTGGGGATAAATTAATGCATGCCAGAAAAGCTCTTGGACTTTATACCCCAGCACACAAAGCAATTGGTGTAACTGCTAAGGTGGGTCAAGATCAATTTAGCTTTACCCTTGGTCATGAAGTCGCACACTGGATTGATAATTCATTAGGCAAAAAAGAGGGTAGAAGATTTGCATCTGATAATTTTGAGTCTACTGCTGGCCAAATAGCAAAGACACTTAGAGAAAAAATGAATGGTGAAAAGCCAAGTAAGTACTATAACAGTACTTGCGAGTGCTTTGCTAGAGCCTTAGAGCAATATCATGCTGTAGAAAGCGTTGGTGAAACTGCTGCTAGAGGCGAATCAGGAAAGCCATATTTTGACATGGACTATTATGCATCTAAGTCGGTTTACGATAATGACATAAAGCCATTGATCGAGAAGTTTTTAGGTGAGAATAAAGAATTTTTTAAATCATTCGGAGCTATGGATATTACAAAAGGATTTATTAAGACATTAATGGATGCAGGATCAAAGTTTCTAGGATCTGATAAGAAAGAGAAAACTAAAGATTTTGCTGACTGTATTGTATTTAATAAAAAGGCAGAGGTGCTATTGTTGAAAAGAGCAGATAATGGGAAGTATTGGCTACCAGGTGGAAGCGTGGACACTGATGACACCAATCATGAAGTAGCAGCCTTTAGAGAGCTTGTAGAGGAAACCAATCTAATTCCAGACATACACGCCTTTAGTGATACAAAAGTGGCTAAGAATGGCGGTAATATTTACGTATATGTAGTAATGCCAGAAACAGAAATGGTAGTCTTAGATCCAGATGAACATACTGATTTTGGTTGGTATAACATGTCAGAAATTGAAGATTTAGCTATTTTATTCGGATCTCATGATCTATTAAGAGAAATGGTAGGTAAGGCTAAGCACACTCTTTTTGACAGCGTTGCTCAGGCAGCATTTAACTCTGGACAAATAACAGAAGATGAGTACCTTAATGGTCTTAGTTTTCTAAAGAACGGACACCTATAGTATATAACACACTGTTTCCCAACAAGTTGTGTAAATAAGATATAATGTACATGCATGTTCACGTGAGCGTGTCACATGCCATATATAGTCTTTGTAATCGGTTAATAATGACTTAACTATTTTTATACAAAGAAACTATTATGGAATTCCTCAATTTTGATAAAGACAACAATACATTCTTATTCAAGAATGAATATGATCACATAATTAGAAAATCAGCAAGCCAAGTAATTGAGCAACATCCTGATTTAGCTATTGAGATCACAAAAAATATATTTGATTTTGTAGAAAAGGGTGCAAAAGCAAACGCTGGCGAAATTAGAGAGCATGGTGGTGTAAAGATGCAAAAATTAGCATCTGGAAAATGGGCTAAGGTAGGTTCATCTAAGGGCAAATCAGATGCCAAGGGAAGCGAATCTATCCAGAATGCCATCAATGTACGAGAAAAGGCTTTAAAGATGGCTAGAGATAGCGGTAACGAAGGCATTATTTCTAAACTATCTACGCAGTTAACGGATCTTAAAGCTCAATTGAAGGGTGCTAAAACTACTGTAGAGAAATCAGCAGAGCAGGATTTAGAAAAAGCTACATACAAAGATACTCCTGAAAATAGAAAGTTAGGTAGAGTTGGTAAAGAATGGGGTGGAAAGAAAGAAGGACAAAAAAACACTGATGGATCACAATCTAGTGGCAAGACCGTTAAAATATCTGAGAATTTACGTTTGGAGGGCACACCAAATAAAGAGTTTGCCGAAGGAATTTTAAGTGCTCTTAGGTCATACCCAAAAGGGCATCATGCTAGGCCATTTATGCCAAATAAAGAATATGGTTCTGTTTATGGTGTAAAACTGACAACTCTTAAAGAAACGACCGAAAAAGATTTAGAAAGATTGGAGATTTTTGCTAGAAAAATATTGTCTGACGATCCCAATATAAAAGTTAAAAAATCAGACGATCAAGACATAGAGAAAGCACAGAAGTATATTAGACGAACTGGAACGCCAGGAAACTATAAGTACGAATATGCTGATTCAAAATCAAATGTAAGAGGCCACAAAAATACTGTAGTAGAATCTGATGAAAATAAGATGAAAATCTTACAGGGTCAATTAGAAGAAGATACTATCAAAAGAGCAAAGGCAAAAGAAGAGGGTAATTCTACCAAAGAAGCACATTTTGATCATGAAGTGAAAAGGCTTAGAAAAGAGATTGGAGAATTGAGAGCTAACGGTACAGACGAAAAAAAGGAATTAGAGGCACATAAGGAGAGCGATAAAAAGACTCCAAGCCCAGAAGCGGTCTTTAAGGAAGTATATGACAAATATAACGCTAAGGATTATTTTGGGGAAAAGAGCCGCATAGAGTCAGCCGTTAAACAGTGGAAGTCTTTTCTTGAAAGAGGTGATGAAGGTGCAAAAAAATATACTAAAGAAGACGTAGTGCAGCATATGGAACGTGCCATTGCAGCCGAGGCAAAGCACACTTTTGATACACTAAAGACAGCTATTGATAGTAAAGATATAAACAAGTTAAAATCAAGAGTTCGTTATGATCAGCCATATACAAAAGAGCTTTTCTCAAAATTAACAGGTATTAGTGTACCCAGCACAAATGCACAAATTAATACCATGCTGGACCAATTTGCATCCGACAGTAAAAAAAAAATTGAAAAATCAGATAGCCAAGAAATAGAAAAGGCTCAAAAAAAAGGGTACTACAGAACCCTAAAAAGTGGCAAAAAAGTATATGTTAAGCCACATCAAGATTCGAGAACAAAGAAAGAGGAAAAGACATTTGTAATACGATCTAGGGTAAAGGATGCCAACAATAAACTATTAGATGACGTGCATGTATCTGTGCAAGCCAACAGTGCACAGGAAGCAGAAGAAAAAGCAGCAGCTAAGCTAAGTGAAAATCCTGCATACCCTAAAGATGGCAGATTGGAATTAGTAGATGTAAATATTGCTGATTCAAAGAGTTTAGAGCAAAAAAGGGCTCAGGGTAAATTAGACTTACTACGCAAAAGAATCACTAAAGAAGTTAAGAAGCTAGAACAAAAAGATCTATTGGATATAGAACGAAAAATGATAGAGAGCACAGTTAAAGAATGGCAGAATTGGGCAAAAGAGTATGAGAAAGCTGCCAATAGCACTCCACTTCCAATAAAGAATATGCCTGAGTTTATGAGCTATTTGAACAGCTTCTACGGTAAAGATGGTGTATATCCAAATAAAATGGGGGAAGATGTCAAAGAATCTGATGTGATTGATGCTATTAAATATGCTGCATCAAAAGGATATAATTTTGACAATGGTGACAGTATGGATCGTGAAACGGTTAGAGACATATTAACTGAGCGAAATCTGATTGATCCTAATTATGACAATAGCCATGCCAATGAAGAGAAAATAGTCGTTCCTGCTGATGAAGCACCGAAACAGCCAGACCATACAGTAGCAAAAACTATTTTACAGCAATTGGGTGGAAGTCAATTTACGGCTATGACAGGAGCAAAGAACTTTGGAGCAGATGCAAATAAGTTAATGTTTAAAATAGCGAAAAATGCCAAAAACGTAACTCATGTTTCCATCACTTTAAACGGGAAAGATTTATATGACGTGAAATACATTAATGTTAGAGGATCTAATATAAAGACCATGAGCGAAAGCAATGATATTTATGCTGATATGTTAGTAAACGATTTTGAACAAAATACAGGAATGTACACAAGAATTTAATATATATAATATGACACCAAAAAATAATTTTAAATTTTATATCAACGCTGATATATCCAAAGCCAAAAATGGCAAGGATATGATCATTCAGGGTATCGCTTCTACATCTGCTAAAGATTCACAAGGCGAATTCCTAGATCCTAGAACATTTGATTTGAATGATTTTAACTGGATTAACTGGAATCACAAAGGAAAAGATGATCCATCTACAATTATAGGTGAACCAATACATGCAGAAGTCAATGAAAAAAATGAGCTCTTTATTAAGGGTCTATTATATGACGATGTTCCAATGGCTAAGGCTACTTACAAATTAATGAAGGCATTACAGAAGTCACCAACTGGAAACAGGTTAGGGATGTCTGTAGAGGGTAGAGTAATCGAAAGAGACTCTATGAACCCAGCTAAGATATTGAAATCAAAGATCACAGGCGTAGCGATATGCCCAGTGCCAGTAAACGGTGCTACATGGACTGAACTAATCACTAAGGGATATACAGAAAATGAGACTCCGATATACGATATAGATCAATATGCAGATAAAGAGGTCGAAAAAGCGATGTCTATTGAAGGCACTACAGGAGCTTTAGAGAACGAAGGTATTGATCGTAAATTAGAACATGAATCGGTGGAGGGTACAAAGAAGAAAAAGAAGAAAAAGAACGGGGAAACGGTAGATTTAAAGGTGTTAACTAAATCGGAAGCCTATAAATCTATATTTAATTATTTTTATATCAACGATATAGCGAAAGCTAAACAAATTTATTCTTTAATAGAAAACATTAGTATTATGGACAAACAACAAATTACTAAAGAAACAATTGAAAAAGCACTTGAAATTATCAAGGTTGCTGATTCTGTAGTTTCTAGTAACGAGGATGCTACATCGGATGTAGTTGAAACATCAGAAGAGATAGAAACTACTGCCGAAGCTACGGAAGAAGTTGAAAAGTCTGAAACAGAAAACATTGAAAAAGGTGAAAAAACAAACGATGCACCTGACAATGTAGAAGAAAAAGAAGCGGTAGCTGAAAAAGATGAAGATTCAGAAGAAGAAGATGAAGATGTGGAAAAAAGCATCTATAAGTCGGCTTGCAATTATGCCAAAAAACTATTTAGTAAGGGCATGGATGAAGATGAAATCAAAAAGGCTATGAGTAAAGTATATTCTAAAGATGTAACTACAAAGGCATGTGCTTCTGTAGATATGGGAGCAAACGCTGCTGCTAACATGGGAGGAATTACACCACAAGGTAGTATCAAAAAATCTGAAACCATCGAGTTAGAAAAAAGTTTTTCTGCTATGGCTGACAAATTTGAGAATCTTTCTAAATCTTTTGAAGAAAAATTTGATACAATCAAAAAATCTTATGACAATTTATCAGAAGAGAATTCTACTTTAAAAAATAGAATCAAAGAAATTGAAAATACACCGACTGCACCAAAGTCTCTTATCTCTAAATCATGGGCTGAAAGGTTCGAGAGTAAAATAAAAGAGGGTGGTGATATAGAAAAGGGTGAAATCTATAGTTTAAGCAATAAACAATCAAGAGAGGATCTAATCAACAAGGCATTTGAAATGGCTATTGAAAAAGGAGATGACGATCTTTCTCGAATCGTAAAAGGCTTAGAGGCCACAAAACAGATTGACGATAGAGGTCAGGCTAAATTAAAAGCGTTAGGAATCAACGTATTACCGTAATCAATTATATTTATAAATAAACTTAAAGTTAACAAAAATGAACAACACTTTAGACGATATGCAAAACGGATTCGCTGGTGACGGTGGGCAAGATGCAGAGTACTTATTGAAAGCTATGCAAGCTGGTCACATCACAGGACGTGAAACCGCAAATCAGTCTTTAACGCAAGAGCCGTTAAAAGCTGAATCTTTAGAAAAGACATTGAAATTATTAGATCACAGAACAAGTGATTTAAAATTAATCAATGCAATGCCAAAAATGACTGCTTATAACACAGTTGAAGAATTTATTCAGTTAGAGTCTTATGGTAATCAACGTGGAGGTTTTTACGGGGAAGGAGAACTTTCTGATGTAGAAGATTCTAAGTATGTAAGACGTGCTGAAAAGATCAAGTACTTACAAGTAACTGGATCTGTAACTCTTCAAGCACAAATGGTGAAATCTTTTGTTCCAGCAATGGCTAAAGAGGTTTCTAACAAAGTAATGTGGATTCAGCGTAGAGCGAATACCTTTATCACTAAAGGAAACGAGAATATCGTTCCAGAAGAGTGGAATGGTTTATATGCACAGCATGCTTCTATTGGAACTGGTAGCGGTTTCTTATATAATAACCTTGATGCGTATTACGGATCAGAAGTTGTTGTAGATTTAAGAGGAAAGTCTCTTAAACAAGAGGATGTAGAAGACGGAGCAGTAAGAGTAGATGCTAATTTTGGTATTCCAACTCACTTATTTGCTGCACCAGTTGTAATCTCTGCTTTAGCAAAAGATTATTACAATGATCAGCGTATCTTAATGAACGGTGGTGGATATGACGGTGTTATTGGAACAGTTCCAAAGGCTATTTCTACTACTATGGGTGACATCACTCTAGGAAACGATAAATTCATGGCTGCTGAGCCTGCTAAGTTATCATCTAATACTGCTACAAGTGTGAAAGCACCTGCTGCCCCTGTAGCTGATGCTTCACCTGCACTTGCTACTGATGGTTCATCTGTACTTGAAGCTGGTGAAGATGGCCCAGTATTTTATGCTGTGTCTGCCATCAATAGATATGGAGAGTCTGCATTAACAGTTCAAGGAGCTGCTGTAACTCTTACAGTTGGATCATCTGTAGATTTAGATTTCTCTGCTGGTGTAGGATCTGCATTCGCTGCAACTGCATTTAGAGTATATAGAACTAAAGTAAACGGTGCGAACACTGGTAAGTTTTACCCAATCTTTGAAGTATCTGCTGCTGAATTAGCTTCTGGCTATGATAGTGCTGCACCTGGTCTTGCAAGAGACAGACATAGATTACTTCCTGACTGTGAAACTGCATTCTTAGCTGAGATGACAGAAGAAGCAATGAGCTTTAAGCAACTTGCACCTGTATCTAAGTTAGACCTTGCTGTAGTTGGATTGAGTAGATCTTTTGTAGCATTCTTATTTGCAACGCCTCAGTTGTATGCACCTAAGAAAATGGTTAAGTTTGTAAACGTTGGGAAAACTCTTAACTAGAACTTATTAACATATTAATCATTAAAGCCCTCTTATGAGGGCTTTTTTGTTTATTTTTATATATAAAATTTAATATAACAATCATGGTAAAATTAAAATCATTGTCAAAAGGCACTACTGGTCAAGCAATCATACTTCCTTTAGTTGGACAAGTTGAATTCGATACAGATAACTGTATTGAAATAGATGAAGAATTAGTAGATGATCTTTTAGGCTTACAGTTCGGTATAGAGCTTGTAAAAGAAGAAGATGAAGAAGCAAAAGAAGAAGAGGTTCATGTAGATGAAACTGAAACTGTAGAAGATGCAACAGATGCCATTAATACAGGTATAGATCCATTAGACGAAATTGAAGTAACGGAAGAAGCTATCAAAGAAGAAGTAGAGTCTAAACAGATGACAGAAGAAGAAATTTTTGAATATCAACAATCTACATTACAAGAATACTCTGTAAAAGACTTACGTTCTTTGTTAGAAGATTTCCCAAAAGAAGAAACAAAGAAGTTAAAAAATAAGTCAGCAATCGTTAATTACTTAGCGAAGAAAAACTTATCTTAAATGCCTACAATTAACCTACAATCAAAGTCTAAAGAATCTACTGGTTTAATATTATCAGCAGCAGATATAAAAGAAAATTATTTATTTGGTGTTAGAATAGAAGATCAAGATGGAATTCCTATTGGTGACGATATATTTGAAATGTATATCAAAGCTGCACAGGATGAAATAGAAAAGTATTTGAATCTGAAACTACAGAGACAAATATTTGAAGAGAATCTATCCTTTAGGCATGAAGAGTGGGAGCATTGGGGATTTATTAAGACTACATACCCAGTTGTATGTAATCTATCCTTAAAAGGGTTCTTAGGGTCTACTAAACAAGTAGAATACCCATTGGAGTGGATAACCACCAGAAAATCATCAGAAGACGGTTTATATCATAGAAGTATATACATGGTTCCTGTGTCTTCTGGTGGTCAAACTTCTAATATATTGTTCTCAGGCGTAATTCCTAGTTTAAACTACTATGCTTCAACAGATATTCCTTTTTATTGGAATTTAGCGTATGTAACTGGTTTTGAGAAGATTCCAGCCGATATATTAAATGTAGTTGGTAAATTAGCATCAATAAACTTGTTTCATATTGCAGGAGATCTTATATTAGGTGCAGGGATAGCCTCACAATCAATAGGCATAGATGGATTGAGTCAAAGCATAAGTACAACGTCCTCAGCAACTAACAGCGGCTATGGATCAAGAATTTTGGGCTATCAAAATGATTTAAAGAAACAAATACCGTTGCTGCGTGATTTTTATAGAGGCTTTAACTTTACATCAGTATAATGAAAGTAGATCATGTTATATATTGCACCACTAATTTAATCAATGGTAAAAAATACATTGGTTACAACAAATACAATGATCCAAAATATTTGGGTTCAGGTAAGATATTGAAGTGGGCGATAAAAAAACATGGTAAGGAGAACTTTAAGAAACAAATACTAGAATATTGTGAAACGCAAGAAAATGCAGATATAGCAGAACAGTATTGGATTGATTACTTTGGTGCAGTAGAGTCAGATGTATTCTATAATATGGCTAGAGGGGGTCTAAAGCCTAATTTTGGGGATATATGGAATAAGGGGAAGTCAGGTTGTTATTCCAAGGAAACAATAGAAAAAATAAGGCAGGGAAGTATTGGGAACACAAATGCATCTGGCAAAAGAACCTTGGAACAAAGAAAACGTATATCAGATGCTACTAAAAAAGCTAGGGCAAGAATGCCATGGGAGGTTAAACAAAGGGGAGGTTTTGCTTGCAAGGGTACACCTAAGCCACCTAGAACCAAGGAATATGTGGCAAAAATGAAAGCATCTCATACAGGCAAAATCCCATGGAACAAAAAGAATTTAAAGAGGTACGACTTAGAGAATAAGTTAATTCGTATATATGAGTTGGCCAGAGATGTTAATCAGGATGACATCAAATTATTTGATTTAAACACTGTAGTAGATAAAGATATTGTTTTTGAAAATAGTTATTGGAGATTTTAATATATGGCTAATAATAAGAAAATAGAGATTCAAAGTACACCAACGGGTATTAGTAAGCCAAGGCCAGATTTCAGAAAAGGAGATTTTGAGATAGCCATACATCAAAAGGGTTATAACGTACTGCACGAGAAAGCACTACATTGCCCCTGCAAAAGTAAATCAGTAGGTGGACAATTAAGTGACTGTCAAAATTGTGGAGGTACAGGATGGGCATTTATCAATCCAGTAAAGACTAGATTCATTATACACTCAATGAATCATTCTACTGAGTATAAAGAGTGGTCAGAAGAAAATAGAGGCACTGCAAGTATATCTACAAGGGATATAGAAGAAATATCATTTATGGATCGTGTAACGGTCTTACATGGCATTTCTATATTTAATGAGGTTAGATATTTAAAGATGAAAAATGACTTATTGTTTTTCTCACTTACTTATCCAGTAAAGGAAATAGAATATCTAGCATTATTTGAATCACCTACACTACCATACTTACAGTTAACAGAAGATGAAGATTATACAATAGAGAATAACTTCATATTTTTAGATGAAAAGTTTAGAACCTTGGTAGAAGGAAATGAACAAGCGGATCAAATATCTATAACAGTTAGGTATAAACATAATCCACAGTATCACATTATCGATATTCCAAGGCATACAATGTTAACGAACATAGATAAAGGACAAAGAGAACAATCAGATATAGTAATGCCAATCCATGCAATTGGTAGATATACACACTACGTACTAGATACGGAAAATATAAATGGAGATCGTATAATAGATAATAGCTTACCGATAGAAGAAAGTTGTTAGTATGGTTATACCAATTACATTAGACTTGGTAGATATAGCTAGAGAGATGTCACTTGATAAGAAGCAAGTGGATCAAATGATAGACTATTCTATGAGCGAGATAGCGAAAGAATTTGAGGCAAGGTGGAGGGCAACTGCATCCAGAGAATTAACGTCCACTAGAGGGGCTTATTTGAGCTCATTAAGTGTAGTTGATGAAGGTTTATTAAAATCTGCTGTGGTATTAGACTACAGCCAAGAGAAAATAGTTAGAATGATTGAAGAGGGTGCAACAGCTTTTGACATGAAACTAAGTTTTGCTCAATCCGATAAGAAAGTAGAAAAAGAAGATGGGGGCTGGTACTTAACAATACCATTCAGTGTAGGATCAACAGGAACAACAAAAGAAAACTTTAGTACCATAATGCCTAAAAAGGTATATGATATAGCAAAGACAAAAGAGTTCGGTCAGAGTGTTACTAAAAGAGACTTAGAAGATATTCCAGACGGCATACCAGAACCAAAGCCAAAGCCAAGATTAGAGATACCTAAAACCAATGCATTTAAAGATTATGAACGCAAGGGAAGTATATATGAGGGTATAACAAGAACAAAGGATAAGGGAACAGGCAATGGAACTTATACATCGTTTAGGAGGGTTAGTGATAATTCGGATGAGGGGGCGTGGATTCATCCAGGCATGGAGGCAAAGAACTTAGCCGAGAAAACCTACAATGAATTCAAAGGTACAATGAGCAATACATTAACAGATATTATAGACAACGCATTGTTTAATTTAAAACTTTAATATATATTAGCCCCATGGATAAGATAGTAGAAAGTGTATGTATGGTGTGTAAGCATAGATGGATAACCTTTAAAGGCATACATATATGTAATAAGTGTAAAGGGAAAAGTAAAGTAAAAAAGAAATGAAGAAGCAAATAAGCATGTATTTCATAGTATTAATGGCCAGTACACCAATGACATTAATAATAACTACATATAAGACTCATAGTGTAGCTACAGTAGATGAATTCTTACAAGAAAATTACTTTGAAGTATTAGAAGTAGGAGAGGGTGATCATGACTGCGAATGTGATGAAATATTCACAACAAAGTTTACAGCTATTACACCTGTAAAGAAAGATACAGTAGAGGGCTGCGTGTGTGAAGGCATAATACGTGGTAAAATTATAAAAATGAATCAAGTCATTGATAATCAATAGGATAGAATATATAGTTTTATAATAAATTATAATAAAACTTTTTTTAAGAAACTCACAATCACACAGTTATGCTCACATTAGTACCAGAAATAATTATTCACGACACCATAGAAAAGGTATTAGCAGCCGTCAAGAATGACTTAAATAATACGGTCAAAGAAGAAGATACGATCCTATTTAAGCTATTAGCAGATCAGAAGTTGGAACGCTACAGTTTATATGAGCAAGCTAAGACAGTGTTTAATAAGGAATCAGATGACGTTAGAAAGATAGCCGTTAATGTTATGTTCAATAGAAACAAAATGTCATCACCAACTATCCACATAACCCTACCATCAGAAGATGAGGTTACAAAGACATTAGGGTTGGGTATGGGAGAATATGAGTCAGCGTTCTTTTCAGATGAGGGAGAAAATGCTGGAAAGTATAGAGAAACGTATTCTAAGCGATTTAAGGGTAGTTTTAATGTTGTGATAACCTCAGACAACGTAAATGAGATAATATTGATCTATTACGTGCTTAGAGCACTTATCATTGGTGCATTGAATCATTTTTATGGGTATTGTATGTATAACTTTCATTTAGGAGGTCGAGACATGATGCTTAATCCAGATTTAGTGCCAAAGCATATATTCATGAGATCATTAACCATTAGTTTTGAGTATAATACAGGAGCAGTAAGTTTACATGCGAATGAATTCTTTAATGGGTGTTTAAGCACCGTAACAGGTGAAATAGATGCAGAGGCTACCAATGGCGTTCCATTTCCAGTAGTAGAACCAGATGTAGATCCAGAAGATGAAGCTCACTGTGATCCTGAGTAACAAATGACACATATATATAGATGAGACAGAGATAGTCTCTTAAAAGGGCTTATTTGAGCCCTTTTTTATTTCCTAACTAATTGCTTGCGTGGCACTTTACTTTTTTATAGATTTGTTTTCATGGTAGGAGAAAAAAGATATTTTGAAAAGAACGGAGTCGTTTACGAAGTAGAAGTAATGTTCCAGACGAGCCCTAATGGCTATCATGTAATAGATCGTAAGGCTAGTACACGTAAAAAGGTCAAGTCATGGACAGTAAGACCCCATTCATTACATGAACAGAACTCAACAATGTATAATCGATACATAAAGCAAAAGAAACTTAAAAGGTATGCACAGAGGCGTAATAATCTTTATTTAAGCAAAAAATAATGAGATCAGAACCAAACTTACATTTCAACTGTAATATAGAGCAAGGTCATAAGCAATTTGTCAGTCAAAGTGCATATCGTGAGCATGGCATGTATCATTCATTGATCAGTCATGAAATGGCCAACGGTCATGGACACATACTTAGTCATGGACATTATCCACCAGAATATGACATTAAAGGTTATAATGGATGGCCAGAATATCCAGATGTATCTAAGCTAGATATTCATTGTAAGGTCACAGGGGACACCCATGATCGATTATGGGCAGAGGAAAGAGAGCGTATCAGGTTAGAAGAAAAACGGTATTGGCAAGAGATGGCTGAGGCAGAAAGAGCTGAGGAACGTAAAAAAGCAAAGTTAGCAAGGCAAAAAGAAAAGAGAGCTAAGGCTAAAGAAGAGAGGAAAGCTACTAAGAAGATTATTAAAGAGACTAAAAAGAAGCCTAAAAGAATTATTGAGGAATTTAACCATAAGGTAGAAGTACAAAGAAAAGACCCTGAGCCAATACCAGAATATAGGCCAATCGAAAGACCTGAGCCAATCGAAAAGCATACGCCAAGGCCAGAACCATTTTTTAAGATAGAACGGTTAACGAATATAGAGGAAAGAATAAAGAAGCGTACCCAAAGATATGCTGATATTGAATATCAAGGCGGCTTAGATCGTATCGTATTAAATAAGCCAAGGTTTTGGTCAGCAGAAACAGTATCTATTAGCAACAAAAATAAAAAATGGAAAGATGAACTAAATGACTTGACAAGGAATTGGAAGTTTGGTAGCTTAGTAGAAGATTAATATATTTGATCAAATGAAAAAGGAATATAAAGAAATAGATTTGGCTGCTGGATATACCATAGAAGATGCTATGAGAGAGCTTAAATCATTAGATGGACTATATAAAGCTGAATTCAATGGCGTAATGCTATACAATGACGTAGATCATTTAGATTCAGCATATATGAAGATCACTGGTAAAAACAAAGCTGATCACGATGCATACGTGAATAGGCAAATGGAAAGTCGAAAGCGAATCAAAAAAGAACACATTATGTCAATTCCAAGCCTAACTAAACAGTGGTTAGATAAAGGCAAAGCGGTTTTAGATGAAAAATATATGGAGTATTGGACTGAATGCGTACCAATACGATTAGGAGACTTATATAATGGAATGGAGCTAGGTATGTGCTTAGCTATAATCAAGCCCTTAAACGAAGGATGTGACATGAAAGAAGCAAAGAATATAATAGACGAACAAGGTCACTCAGGAATGTCTTATGGATTGGTTAGATCAATGGTAAGATCATTCTGCGATAGAGGTGAAGAATTTTATAAAAACACACAATATTAGTTATGACTAGAAAAGATTTAAAGAAACACTGGCATATTTTAAAGGCATTAAAAAAGGGATGGGTTGAGCCGAGTGATGTTGAGTATTATGCAGACTATGGATGGAGGGGTAAAAATAGTTTCTTCTCACTTTTTTGTGCTATGAATAACAAATTCAAGTTAAGACTAACCAAAGCAGGCAAAGAAAAGATTAACAAAGCTAAAAAAATAGATTATGGCAAATAGAGAAGAATTAAGATTTAAAGTAAATGATAAGGTTATGGATAAAGAAAGGGGTGTTGGCAAGGTTGTTTCTACCAATGTTAGCAATACATACCCAATATGTGTTAAATTTGGCGAAAACTTGTACCATACTTTCACAGAAAATGGGCAAATAAATGAGTTGGAAAACACCGTATTAGTAAAAATGAAGAAATGAAAAATAAAATTAAAAAAATAATAGCAAGGATTTTTGGAATTAAAATAGATAACGGAGTTACAAACATTGTTATAAAATATACGGATTTAGAAACCATTGACTTGACTGGTCTTAATTTAGCAGATGGATGTGAGGTAGATTTAACTCAAAACTTTAGACTCCAAAATATTATTGTTCCAAAACAAAATGAGCATGGAGGAATCAAAATAGAGTTAAATGCAATTAAGAAAATAAGCACATGAAAAATAAAATAATAATAGGATGTGTGGCGTGTTTTTTATTAAGTGGATGTAGTGAATCAACCTTAAATGAATCTAGGCTTACTAACATAAAGGATTTAAACTTTGGGCACTTATTGACATTGGTAATTATTCACGGGTTTATGACATCAAGAAAAATAGAGAAATGAATAACAAAGAAAAAAGAATAAAGTACTTAGAATTAAAATTAGACGCCATCTGTGATCATTTGAGGCTTTACGTAACACAAAAGTCATTAATGAGTGATGAGTTCACAGTAATTGAGCGACCTGAAATAGAAGAATTTGATTTGTCAGCACTGAAAGGCTATGGAGAATGTAATTTATCGGATGGGTTTGATTTAAGTGGGTTGCCACAAAAAATAGAATGGAAGGTAGGAGAAAAGGTTTGGGATTTTGTTTATGGTTGGGGGGTTGTTGATTATTTAGCAAAACAATCAAATTATATTGAAGTTGACTTTGAAAGTGAATGCACTTCTACATCCTATGAACTTAATGGAAATATGATAGGAGCAACAAACAGAACCCTATTCAAAAAAGAAATGAAATTAGTTGAGAAATGAAAGACATCAAATACTGGAAAGAAAACGCAGAAGAGGATTATCGAACAACGCCAATAAGCGTATTGAAATATATCACGAAGCTAGAGTCATTGGTTAATGATAGAAACTCTAAGATATTGAATTGGTGGTCTAAGACAAGAGATGAGGTGTTTAGTGAGCACATGGAAAGATTCAAGAGTCTAAAGCCAGTGCATATTCCTCAATGCGATAACGAGAATCCAATGAGCTATGATATAGAAGAGGCACGAAAAATGATGCTAAAGCCATATAGATGTATAGGATGTAGAGGTGTATTGAGTGCAACAGATGAGCAAAGGGCTACGGGGTTTATAATAGGAAATCCAAATATAGGACAGAATCAGGTTACAGCAGTCTGTACATGTCCAGAGCCATTTTTAACACATGAAGATTGGTATAAATATTTAGATAAAATGACAGATGGAAAAACAATATAGAGTAATGCTTTTTATGGACGACACATATCAAGTAATAAACACGATAGATAATTCAACAGCTTTTCAGGGCAGTTTATCAGACTGCAATGCATGGTTACAGTTAAACGATAAAGGATATATATGAGCCAGTGTAATCACAGAATAGGAGAGTTTGACGACATGGATTTATATGTGGATAACTATATAATATTATTGAAGGAGGGTGCTTGCATGAATGCAGGAATAAATGAAGTATATAAGCATACTGCTTTTAAAAAGAGTACAGAAGATCCATTAGAGTTCATGGATGGTAGGTTAGGGTATATAATTAGAAACAACTATTGCCCCAATTGCGGAGAAAAGCTAAATTGGAAAACATTAAAACAAAAGCTACAGGAGTCGTTATGAGCAAAAAACATTCAGATTTAGAAATAGCACACTTTAAGTCATTTACAATACATGAAAAAATGGACGTATTTGTTGATTTAAAGCGAGAGGGGAAATTTACAAAGCGTAAAAACAACGAACTGCTAATCAATGGAGTGGTAACAGAGCTGATTGAAGATTATTCATTTTTGTTAAATTTCTTTAAATCAGAAAAGGAAAAACAAAATGATCCAGTGTGACAAGTGCGGTAAGATACATGGTACAATAGAAGAAGCTCAAAAGGGCTATAAGATGGCGGATGGTGGCATTGTTAAGGGTATATCCAAGGCATCCGTTGTTCCAGTGTGCCAATGTGCATTAGATGTCGGTACAAAGAACATGCAGAAAATAGAGTCTATCCATCAAGATAGATTGAGCATGAAGGCATCTATGGATAACTATAAGAATAAGCGAAGCAAGTCCGATTTCACCAATGAAGACGATTATTCTAAATTCAGAGCTTATGAAGTAGTAATAGAAAGCAATGCTAGGGACATACATGAGCTACAAAAGGACTTAATGGTATCTAAGGAACATATTGCCACATTAGAAGAGAAAGTGTCTTATTTAACGTGGTTTGCGTTTTTAGCATCACTAGCTTTGTTATTTTTGGTACTGTATTGAAATAATCTGTATATTTGAGACATGGAAACAGTAAAAGATGAATTAAGCAGAAACAGCAGAGCAGTAATTAATGCACATGCAGCAGGATATAAAGTAACCAAGGAAGGAGAACTAATATCTTCTACAGGGGTTCAACGAGTATGTAAAGAAGCAGGTAGAGGAAATCACCTATATAAAGAAATATCTTTCAGAGTAGATGGCAAGCATGCAAGACTTAGGGTGCATAGGTTGCAAGCATTCCAGAAGTTTGGAATGAAAATGTTTGAAAAAGGTATGGTTGTAAGACACCTAAACGGCAATCCATTGGATAATTCGTTTGACAATATTGCCATTGGCACTGCTAGTGAAAACATGATGGACAGACCACAGGCGGTAAGACAGGCTCATGCAGAACATGCAGCATCTTTTAACACTAAACATGCACATGAATCGGTATATGCATACTACTGCGGTGTTAGGTCATATAAAAAAACAATGGAGAAATTCAATATTTCAAGTAAAGGAACATTGAATCATATCATTAAGAAATTTAAGTAAAGATATAATCAAATGGTGGAATTGGTAGACACTGAGTTAGAGAGAGGAAAGACCGCATGTATTAAGGTTTGAAACTTTACCTTACTAACAATATGTTTTGCACTGAAATACATTAAGTGTAAGATTGTAGGTTCGAGTCCTACTTTGATTACAACTGACACCTCCTTTTATCTGGATTGAGTTTTGACTGCTAGGAAAGACTAGCTTTTTTTAACTTTAAACAACACAATGAAATATTTAATTATACCAGCAATACTTTTCAGCCTTAACGCAAAAGCTCAAAGAGTGAGTGATCCATGCATGTATAATGACTCAGTAGTTTATGTAGATACAGAAGTAGTGTATAATGATACAATACAGCTATCGACTAGAATCTTTAATGACTCAGTGGCATACAAAGAGTATATACAAATGCTTATGAGACAGGAAGAGGATGTGATTAAAAATCTATATTATTACAACGGACGGCCAATTATGGCTCATTAACATTGTTCTTTTGGGCCAGTAAGGCATGCAGTACTGGTGAATCATAGTGGCCATTGACACCAACTTCAATCACATATTCTGTATAGTCAGTCCAATATCCTCTAAAAATAAAAGTGTCTTCATCATATTGATCAGCAACAAACGAAATACTATAAGGATCAAAAGTCTCTTCAATCATTAATCTGTTTCCATCTTCTAAGTGTACTACATGAAAAACAGTATTATCATCAACAACGGTGTGTTGAAATTCTGAAAAATTATTGAAAGTTGCAAGCATCATCATTACTAAAAGGCTATCCATGGTATTATGGTTTATTTGGTTTATATTAGTCTTACACGTAAAACAAAGATAAAAGGTTACATTATGATAAGCAAAATTTTCTGGAATATATTCGCATCCCTCACCACATTATTTGTCGTTTACCTTGTTTTGGCTTTTGTAGCTGGAACAATTGATTGCTTGGATTGGAATATATGGGTCAGGCTTGCATATGCTTTTGTATTTTTAAGAGTTGTATTTGTATTCGTAACAAGTGTAGCAGAGTAGATATGAAGAACGCAAGACTATATGTACCAAAGATACAGTCGCTATATGCGATATTCTTTGACGGTAAGAATGAAAAGGAGCTGATCGAGTTTGTAGGTGAATACCATGACATTGTTCGTGCAGAGATGGCAGATATTAAAAAATTGATGTTTCTGGATGCTGATGACAAATTAATAGCAGTGGCACTGGAAGGGTGCTATACCATTAAGCATATGCACGGTCAATTTGAAATGATGGGTGAACAAGAATTCAAAAGTAGATACGAGATAGTGCCTACGTGGGATGATCTAAGAAATAATTTATTTAGGGCAGAGCATAATGTATATGTGTAAAATTGATAAATACATATTAATGTATTAACTTTGAAGCAAAATTTAACACAATGGAAGATAAAATACATGAATTAATAAAGATAGCTATGCCCATTAGTATAGATGACAAAGGTAGACAAGTAACCTCTGCAAGAGACCTATATACTTTCCTAGAATTGAAGGAAAGATTCTCAAAATGGATGGATCGCATGCTGAGCTATGGATTTTCGGAACACACTGATTATCAGCGTGTGTACCATTTGGTACACCCGACAAAAGGAGCACCATCAGTAAAGAAATTAGACTATGCTCTTACATTAGATACCAGTAAGCATATAGCTATGGTTCAAAAGACACCAAAAGGTAAATTAGCAAGACAGTATTATATCGATATAGAAAAAAAGCATAGAACACACCAGCATGCATTACCACAGACTTATGCAGCAGCTCTTTTTGAGGCAGCTAAAATGGCAGCTAGAAATGAAGAGCTAGAAAAAGGACTAACGGAGTGTAGACCGTTTTTAAATTATGCAGAAGCGTTCATGGGTACTGACAATGCAATTGGCGTAGGTGATTATTCTAAGTTGATACATAGCAAGCTAGAATTAGAATGCAGTAAGACGTTCGGTAGAAATAAATTGTATGAGTATTTAAGAGAAAAAGAAGTGCTACAGACTAAAGAAGATTATAATACCCCATTCCAAAAATATATCAAAGCTGGCTGGATGGAAGTGAATGCAGTTGTAAAAAACAATAAGTCATATAAAGTAGTCAAGATAAGGCCAAAAGGTCAAATAAAGATTTTAGAAATGATCAATAAAGATTACGGTACATCAATTTCATTTAAAAAATAAAGATATGGAAAAAATAATGCGAATAGAAAAGCCAGTAGAATTTGTGACTCTTACTGAACGTAGAAGAATATTAAAGGTGTTGTGTGCAATGCAGGTGGCCTTAGATGACTTTGAACACATAGAAGATCAGGATTTATACTTGCAGAAGATAAAGTATCACGGAAATCAGTTTGCTAAGGCGTTATCTGAGCGTACAAAATACGTACTAGATAAGGCAGAGGATAAAAAGATGTTGAATGAGATGCTGAATGGCCATAGCCAATTGACAGATTTGGTTGATAAGGTTGTGAGCTATGCCTTGGCAGATAGATTAGAAATCAAGGAGATATGATAGAACAGATAGAGTGGGTGAGTGTAAAGGATAGGTTGCCAGATGCCACTGTGCAGCATGCAATGACTCTAGCCAGTTATCCAGTACTTACAAGACTAAGTGATGGAGAGATGGAGTTTAACGAGTATTTCATGACTTTTCAGGATAGTGAGTTAGGACAGAGGGTATCTGAAAAGGGATGGATAGATGAAGATAAAGAATATCCAGTAACACATTGGGCAACAATTAAAGGGCCAAAGATATGATTAGAAAAGCATTTTTAGATAAAATATACGCCCGTAAGGCGGACGTGATGTCTGAAATACATAGGCTACACACCAAATCTAATTTACCAGTAGCTAAGTGCTGTGATGACATGGAATATAAGTCAGAAGATAAAGTAAGGTTAAATTCTCGCAGAAAAGAACTATTAAATATTAATCTGATAATACAGGACTATTTAGACATACATGATAATAACAATATATGAGCAGATCGTTAGAGGGCAAGTATATCATTATTAATGCAGACATGAATGACTATTTTAAAAATGAAGACGGCAGCTTTAGGTTATTTGACACCAAAGCTGAGGCATGTATGGCTGCTGGTCTATATGAACTTGATCATTCAATGGTTGTAAAAATCGAATATTATCATATAGAGAATTAATCGTTTGAATTCCTTATTTTTATAGTATCATGTTAAATGCAGTTAAAAATATGTTTTCGTTCAGTAAAAAGCAAAAAAGATTAGATGTCTTGATCATAGAAGATTCAGATGCTTATGTGTTTCTATTAACACAAAAGTTCAACAAGCATCCCAATGTATTCATAGATTCAATCGATAGTGTAGAAAAGGCTACATGGATGCTCACAGATAAAGAGTATGGGCTTGTCTTATTAGATAATTCTTTAAATGGCATGGATGGTGAATTCAGCTTGCCCATTATCAAAGATTTAGTAGGTGATGTTAAAATCGTTATTATGACTTCAAGTGAAGAGGGTGCAAAAAGATTAGATCGCATCTACAAGAATGTCGTACACAAAGAAGAAATCACAGATGAGTTTATTTCTTCATTAATAAATGACAGCAATGGTTCAAAATAGCACAAATAACTTTAGGTTTTTAATTAAGCACGTACCAGCAGCAGTAGCTATGTTCAATGAGAATATAGAGTATATTGCATATAGTGACAGATGGCTCAAAGATTATGAGCTAGGCGATCAAGATTTACACGGTAGATCTCACTATGAAGTATTTCCAGATATTTTAGAACGCTGGAAACAAGACCATCAAGATACTTTGCGTGGCAAGGTATGGAGGTCAGAAGAAGAAGAATGGGTAAGAGACGATGGATCAATAGTATATATCAGAGCTGAGCTTAGACCATGGAGAAACAACTTAGATGAGATCAAAGGAATTATTATGTTCACAGAAGTTATTACTGATCAGGTTGTAACAAGAAAAGAGTTGGAAAAGAAAAATGAGGCTTTAAAGAATAAGATAAGCGATTTAAGACAAAAGAATAAAGAAGTAGAAGAATTTTCCTACATCGCTTCACATGACTTGCAAGAGCCATTGAGAATCATTCAGTCTTATTGCGACTTCATTATAGATGAGTATAAAGACAAATTAGATGAGACAGGTAAAAAGAGTTTAGAATTCGTAGCCGACTCTACTGTTCGTATGAGTAAATTAATTAAGGGCATATTGGCTTATTCTAAGTTAGGTAGGTCGCCATTATCTAATGCCATTAGCTGTAATAACTTAGTGAAGTCTGTTATTGACTTTTCTATTGACAAAGGTGAAGTAGGTATTGAATCAAATATCAAAGTAAAAAGTCTACCAACGGTAAAGGGTTATAGATTAGAGCTACAAATGCTCTTTCAAAATCTCATATCTAATGCCATTAAGTATGTTAGAGAGGGCGTTACACCAGAGATAGAGATTTCCTGTATTGACAAGGAAGACCATTATGAATTCTGCGTATCAGATAACGGCATCGGAATTCCAAAAGAACATCAAGACAGGGTGTTTAAATTATTCCAGAGACTACATGATAGACATGCGTATGCAGGTATAGGTATTGGACTATCACATTGTAAAAAAATAGTTTCTTTACATGACGGCAATATATGGGTAAAGGGTAATAAAATAGGTGGATCAGATTTCTTTTTCACCATAAACAAACAACTGGAATGATAAATCGTATAGAATCAATAATGCTCGTAGATGACGATGAGGCCACTAATTTCTTAAATAAGATATTAATTAAGGACTCATCTGTAACTGTAGATGAAATAAGGGTAGCTTATAACGGATTAGAGGCAATTAACCATATAAAAGACTGCCATGCACATGGTGAACCGCTACCATCACTTGTGCTTCTGGATATAAATATGCCAGTAATGAATGGATGGGAGTTCTTAGATGAGTTCATAGCATTACCTTATTCAGATAAAATTACCTTAATTGCCATGGTGAGTAACTCGTATGACGATGCTGACATTAAAAAAGCAAAAGCATTTAAACAAGTTGGTAGTTTCCTTAGAAAGCCCTTATCTAAGACCAAGATGCACAAAATCATTCAGGATTACGTAGATTCTCTATAATTTTATTTAAGTTTGTTTCATGGAATTTAACAAATACCAAAGCCTTTGTAGGTTAGGAACAACAGAAGTGAATGGAATATTGGACGGTAAGTGCTATATATTTCCAAAACTGGATGGAACAAATGCATCAGTGTGGAAAGATATAACGGGCATTACTAGAGCTGGATCAAGAAATAGAACATTAGAGCTAGGAGAAAGAGATAATAGAGGCTTCTATGGGTACGTGAGTGAGCATGCTGGTATCAATTTATTGTTACATCACTATCCAGCATTAAGGGTATTTGGTGAATGGCTCGTGCAGCACAGTTTCAAGAATTACAGAAAAGAAGCATTAAATAAGTTCTATGTATTCGATGTAGTAGAAGATAATCCAGATGGGTCATATAGGTATTGGACATATGAAGAGTACCAGCCATTATTAGAAGAATACCAGATAGATTACATTCCACCAATCAAGATATTATCATTTCCATCAGAAGATGACATAATATTTCAGGCAAAATACAATAATAAATTCTTAGTAGAAGATGGAAAAGGAGTTGGAGAGGGTGTAGTAGTGAAGCGTTATGGTTACGTGAATAAATACGGTAGAGTCACGTGGGCTAAGTTTGTCACCTCTGAGTTCAAAGAAGTGCATACAAAGACTATGGGAGCACCAGAAGTGGAATTTGTGCCAGTGGAAAGAAAGATAGTGGACAAATACGTGACTAAAGCCCTCTGTGAGAAGATTCAGGCCAAGATAGAGAATGATATGGGTGATTGGAGTAGTAAATACATTCCAAGGCTCTTAAACACGGTCTATTACGATCTAGTGAGAGAAGACTGCTGGAATTTCATAAAAGAGCACAAGAATCCAACAATAGATTTTAAGAGATTGCTTAACTGTACGATCAGTAAAGTGAAGGAACATTTACCAATGGTATTTTGATATGAAGTGGTGGCAAAAGAGAGTTAGAGGTTGGACAGTACCTTTTTGGTTTACTTGGACACCCATATATAGCAAACTGTATGTGAAGCTCAGCAAATTTACTGACATTTCAAAAGCAGTTAGTGATCAAAGAAACGGTAAGAATCCACAAGGATTGCTCACATTTGATAAGGAATTAACCAAAGAACAGTTAGATGAGCTCAAAAAAGCATTCAAAGAAAGCGGACAAATCTTCTACAAAGAAGAAAAAAAGCAGAATGATCAATCCTCATGATGGATCGTTAAAGGCTTCTACTCAGGTACATAAGGATAAGAAGAAGTACACAAGAAAGAAAAAGCATAAAGAGTAGTAGTAATTTTGTCGCAAATATCGTAACAATATGCGACAATAATTGTTACATTTATACTCAATCAAAACATAACATGGAATACAAACATTTAAGAAAGCATTTAAGCCCAGATGAATTGGCTAATATAGATAAGCATTTAGAGACATTAGCCACCAATAGAAATAAAATAGTTGGTAGAAATCAATCTAAAAAAGATATTCATGACTTATATGCCCTTGAAGAAATTTGTGCTATGAACTGTTATACAGTAAATAAATCATATGCCATTGAAACATGGCCAGAGTTTTACCCAAACGAACAACAATGACTGATCTTCTAAAAGCGTTCAAATTAGCTACTCAGTACCATGGAAACCAAATGTACGGTAATAAGCCGTACATATATCATTTAAGTCAAGTGGTAGGGGTCTTAATGAAATGGAATGCAACAGAAGATGAAATAATAGCAGGAGCTCTTCATGACATCCTAGAAGATACAGGTATTCATTGGTTTGATTTAGTAGATGCATGTCCCAATACTGAGACGGCAGCAATCATATGTGACGTAACTGATGAAGATGGTGAGCATCGGAAGGATCGAAAGTTAAAAACATACGCACATCTCATTAATAATGAGTCCGCATTGATAGTTAAATTAGCGGATCGATATTGTAATTTAAGGTATTCATGGAAGTCTGGAAATAAAAAGAAGCTAGATATGTATCTCAAAGAACATCAGTTCTTTGTTGACTGCCTGTATAGAGAGTATCACAGCGTTAGAATACAAAAGGCGTGGATGGCAGTCACTACTCTACATGGATCTATCTTGAAATGAATGAGTACATAATTCACTCATTCTCATAATAATTATATTTATATAAATAAATTGTTATGACAAAAAAAGATATTATTCGTGAATTACAATACTTAGGTATTGATTTTGATCCAAAAAGCACAAAGCAAGAGTTATTTGATGTACTTAATAGTCAGTCTCTTACATCAACTTCAAACGATGCAGACAGTCTGCATAAAGTAGAAGAAGTGCAGCCATTGGCAGCAGAAATGGCGTTGGAAGAATTTGCAGGGGTAGAAATAAAAGACTATATGCCCATGTCTGCTTTTGATTTTTGTAAACAAGCAAATATTCGTGGATTCAATAAGAACTTCTTAGTAAAGAAGTATTCAATGCATCAATTTCCAATAGAAGAATGGAAAGCGATTATGACAAAAGAAAAACTAAGCTAGAGCACCCAAAACACATAAGTTTTGCTTTAGTTATTTTTATATTACAAACTTTTCAAACGATTATAGATGGCAACAAGTTTCAATTTTAATGGAAATACGATAAAAATTCCAGGTGTTTATTCAAACATCAAATCAGGTATTAAAAACCCTACACTCAATTTACCTTATGGCAATGTAGTAGTCATTGACACAGGATCGGGAGCAGGTTTTGGTGGTGGTGCTGGAATTCAAGGACAATTAGAAAGCGGTAAAAAAGCCGTATATGAATTCGATAACATTCAAGACTTTAGAGAATTTACTAAAGGTGGACTTTGGTGGTTATTGGCTTCCCCATTATTTAGGCCAGCAGGTTTAAATTTCTCAGGGATTAGTAAATTAACTTATATCAGAGCAGCAGCTACTACAGCAGCAGAAATTGGATTAACGTTTACTGGTGCAAGTGACTCTTCTGCTGGTACAGAGGGTGGTTCAATCACTCTTCAAGTAACTGATGAGGGGTTGGGTGCAAATGGTGTATTAAATGCAACAGATGAACTAATAAAGGGTTTTGCAACTAAGATGACTACAGGGTTAATCGATAGCTCTAAGTTCATGATGAAGTTTTATGTAGGATCTTACACTGGATTAGATGAGAATGGACTTCCTTATGATAATATCAGTGAAGCAGATTCTAAGCCAAGATTATTGATCAGCTCACCTGAATTCAATAATATTGAAACACTTATTACATGGATGAAGACTGACTCTGAATTCCAAAAGAACTTTAAAGTAAAGGCATCTACAGTAACGGGTGATGGATCTATTGGTTCAGATGACTTAGATGCTTATGTTGACTATGAATTAGCGACAGGGGGAACAGAGGATTATGCAGTATCAGGAATTATTGAAGATGCCTTAGAAGCAATCAAAGATGATCAAAGTTCATATATACTTGCAGACCAATGGGGTGCAGATGCTCAAAGTGCATTAAACTTTAGATTAGCTGAATTCATTAATAATGAGTCAGTATTTAAACCTGAGCTTGTAGTAGCTGGTGGTAAAGATAGAAATGAGTTTGCTCTTTCACTTGCTACAGCCCAATTCTACGATAACGATAGAGTAACAGTTGTTCATGGTGGCCCAAGACAAATAACAAGACAAGGATTAAAACTTTACAGTGCAATGTACACAGCAGCAGCCGTATTAGGTCGTGAAGCTGGAATAGCACCACAAGTGCCATTGACGTTTAAAAACATCAATGTAGATTCTTTACAGCATGATTTAACTGACAAAGAAGTTACTCAGGCATTAGATGCAGGTGTAGTAGTGGTTAGATTAGATGGAGCTTCATTTGACGTTATTAAGGGCGTGAATACATTACAAAAGAATACATTCTTAGTAAATGAAGATGGAACGACTCATTCTAAGCAGATCAGAAGAATTGCGAGACAGTTAAATAAGGAGATTATCATTAATGCTAAGCAGCAACTATGCAAGAACCCAGTGGGAACTAACAGAAACACTCTTTCACCAGAAGATGTGAAGGCATGGTTAACTGGATATTTGAGAACAAAGAAAGCATTACCTGGATCAGATAATCTAATCCTAGACTTCTATGACATCACTGTTAGTAGAAATCAAGATGCTTATTCTGTTCAATATAAGTTTGTACCGAATAGTGAGATCAACTTCATATTCTTCACAGGATTAATAGTTGAAGTTTAATAAATGATTGTTTACTGTACCACTAATTTAGTTAACGGAAGAAAATACATAGGGCAGGATTGCAATGACAATCCTGCCTATTATGGTTCTGGAACATTAATTAAAAAAGCAATAAATAAGTACGGTAAAGAGAATTTTAAAAAAGAAATCTTAGCTCATGCAGAAGACTCTAGTCAATTAAATGATTTGGAAAAATACTATATAGAGTACTATGGTGCTGACCAATCTAGCTTGTTCTACAATATAGAATCTGGTGGCAAATCAAGCCCATGTGCTGCTTCTACAAAAGAGAAATTAAGAATATATAATACAGGCAAAAAGCATTCGCAGGAAACTAAAGATAAGGTGTCCAAGGCATTTAAAGGAAGAGTGTCGCCAACAAAGGGCATGAAGATGTCAGAAGAGACAAAGCGTAAAATATCACTTGCAAATCAAGGCAAGAAAAGGACTGATGGGTTTAAAAGGCGAATGAGGGAGATTCATTTAGGGCGAAAAGCAACTGATGAGCAAAAAACCAAGATGTCCATTAGTGCAAAAAAAAGATGTGCTAGGGGTATATCGGAGGAAACAAGAAAAAAATTGTCGGAAGCATCCAAGAAAAGTTGGGCTGCAAGAAAGAAGAAATAATTATATTTATAATAACATTAAAAGAAAAAAGATATGTCAAATCAGGTTTTGCACGGTGGGATAGCCATCATTAAAGTAAGAGGGCAAGTTGTCGGTCTTATGAGAGATGTAAGAATCTCTGATTCATTCCAACGTGCCGATATTAGAGGATTAGGAACTATTTTACCACAGGAAGCACCTGTGACTCAATGGAGTGGATCATTAACATGTTCGTTCTATATGATTGATTACAGAAAGACTGGTATTCCAGGTGCGGTAAGACGTGATGTAGGAATATCCAATGCAGCTTCACAAGTGGCAAATGGAATCAACACTTCAAACTTTGAAGATAATCTTACATTAGATGACATAGGAGTACAGATTGATCTTTATAAGAAGATTGCTGATGCTGGTTCACCTGATCCTAACACAGGATTAATTATACCAACGTCTGAGCCATTGGCTACTGTGACAAGATGTTTCATTGAAAGTGAAAACATTAATATATCAGAGGGAGTTGTTTCTGGTAAAGATCAGAGTTTCAGATATTTAGATCCTATTGTGTATAACCCATAGTAGATTAACTACTCTAATATGAGATATTATTAGACCCTAGCCTCTATCATTTATTTGGTAGGGGCTTTTTTATTAGAAAAAAATGTTATATATTTGATTTATGGTTTTGGACTCATGTTTTTGTTTCATGATTGTTCTTTATTTTTCATATTTTTTATTTGTTAAGAGCAAATTAGCCCCTATTGCAATAGGGGCTTTTTTGTTTCAAATAGTTTACTATATTTGCATTGTAACTAAACACAAAAATTAACAATGGAAACATTAAACAAAGTATGGGCTTGGATTCAAGGCCAAAGTAAAGGAACAAAGACAGCAGTAGCAGTAATTGCAGTAGTGGGCGTAATAGCTTACTTCTTAATTCCAGATTTTAAAGAGACAGTAAATGATAAATTGAATATTGGAGATAGTACCGTAGTAGATACGGCAATTGTAATGCCAATTGATACAGTGATCAATGATACTATAGTAGTAGATACAGTGAAATAAGTTTACTATTAACTGTAAACAGTAAAGCCCCTTGGAGAAATCCTTGGGGCTTTTTTGTTATGAACGAATTTGCATGGGTACAGTATCAATGCAATATTTTTTATCATTGGAGCAGTAGTATTCGATCTGCTTATCAAGATTTTTCATCTTTAAATTCAATCGACTCGATTCTTTTAGATAGTAATCGTATTCATCTGCATTGAAATTTTCCTCTAATTCTTCCTTTAGTCTCTTGCAATGATACCATGCACATTCTATTTGTTCTCTAGCATTTAGAGCATCGAAGGCGTAACTACAGTGATTTTCTACTTCCCATAGATGTGTAGATGTATTTTTAATTGCCCTTTTATAGAGGCGTATTTTGTGTTTTTTTATCTGCATGTGTAATTAGGTAGTTAAGTTGTCAATAGAAAAATGAATTTGTTTTAATCTCATCGATAAAGATCTGGCCACCATTTGTGAAAATTGTAAAATCAATAAAGACTCATGTAGGAACTCATTGTGGACAGAAAAGGACTTGATGTGTACATTTACATGTAATTTGTTATTAACTGCCTGAAAACCGATAGAAAGTATGTTAGGCGAGTCGTAAGCATGTTGAGATTGCTCTTTACCGTCATATATAGTTACATAAGCATCTAATGAATCAGGATTATGTAAAAGTTTCTCTGTAGCAATATCAAACTGCATAGCCCTTTTCATTTGCCATCCATAGTTAGAATTCACCTTGCCTATCTCATTTATTAAATGCTCATAGTGATGTCGTAGTGATGGAGGTACAGATAAATCACCATTCATATAGAAATCTAATTTAGCAGTTACAATTTCTTTAATGTCATAAGGTATGTCACTACTATCTGGATCTGTAATAGTTAATGACATATTATATTTATGTACATCATTATGATCTATTGTGGATTCTTTAACAATGGTTTTTAAATCTTCAAAAGCCGTATTTATTGTAGGCGTATTCATTGTTCGTTTTTTAATGATAATATTTCTTGATTTAAGCCATCAATTTCATCTTCTAATCTTTGATTGGTTCTATCCAGCTCACATATCTCCGACTCTAATCCATCTATCTCTATTACGGCTTCATTGTATAGATCTTCATAACTATCTTCTGTAATTGCTTCTTTTTTAGATCTTAACATATCATTCGCCTTTTCTTTGAAGGTCATCATGTCAAACTTTTGAGCATATATGGCCAGAGTTGTTAATTCGTCTTCTGTAAATTCCATCGTTTTATTTATTGTTGTTTAACATCTCGTTGTTTAAATCCCCCTTTTTCATCTATTAACATGAATCCATCGCCATTCTTAGCACTTACATGAAGATTGGCTAAATCATAGAGTCTATCATATATTCTAACATAGTGAATATTAAAGATAGGGTCTTTCAATTCGTCTCCAATGATTGATTCTGTATATAGGTCATTATTAATTAATGTTTTCATTCCCAAAACACTGCCTATTCTCTTCATGAGAACTCTTTTCCCAACATTGTGTTTCATTACATATGCAAAAATTAATCGGTCATGCCATTTTAATTTCCCCTTTATAAAGGTATATATGTCCTTTTTTCTTTGATCCTTATGCATTCTCTTATATTTTGCGTTTAAAAAAAACTAAGATACTAAAAAAATCAATGCGATCAGCTTTAGTTATTTTTATATTATGAACATTCTATTATTCCTACCATTACTCTTTACGAATCCAGACACCAATGAATACGTTACTTGCTTAGAGGGTGAGATCGATACTTCACTAAATCACGTATCAGAACCACTATATTATAGTTTTGCAGAAGACTGTAGAATTGTTGATTACTTTGCAGTAGCCGATTATCAAATGTATTTAGATTTTGGATCAAACGTAAGTGCTGTAGTGAACCATATAGAAACTGTTACGGCTTTAAGTAATGACGATTATCAAAATGCATTTAGTACTGAAATTCAATTGAATTTAGTTGGAACATATGTTTCTACCAGCCCATCGGCTGATTTATGGAATGATTCTACGCCCACTAGCATTATTAATCAATTATCCCAATTTAGATCATGGGATCAGTCAGGTGGAATTACAGTGCCACATGAATTGGCATCTCTATGGACAGGTACGGATTATTCAGGAAGTGTTATTGGCATTGCGTATGTAGGTGGCGTATGTAGAGGCGTACCGTATAATGTATTAGAATACTACAATACTGATCCAAATATGCTAAGACAGTTAATGACACATGAGATCGGACATAATTTTTCTGCTGGACATGATCCATCTGGAACTTCATTTATTATGTCGCCATTGGTATCAGGAACAAATTTATGGAGCTCTGCAAGTATAGTAGAAATAAGTGAATTTATAGATGACAACAATTCATGTTTAACTGAATGCACAACAACAATAGACCCAGAAGAACCAGATACATGTATAGGTGATGTAACTATATACGATACTACATTTATTCCAGTGAACATTCCAGTAACAATGTATGACACTACTATTATACCTGTACAGATAGATGACACTACATATAACGATGTAATTGTAAATGTGTATGACACTAATGTGATTATAGTTCAAACACATGATACCATTATTACACAGATCAATATTAATGAGTACGACACGAACATTACGATCATTAATGTGGTAGATACTACTTACAACAACATTATCGTAGTTGTAGAGGTTACAGAATACGATACGATTATCGAATACATCTATGTAACAGATACCATTATAGTAGATACTATCTACATAACAGATACAATATGTGATTTTACAACGGGATTTGGAACGCCAATAAGCCCAGAAAATGCACCACCTCATGTGAGGGGTACATATACTATTCTAGGCCAGCAAATAGGAGCAATAAGGAAATCAGGCTACTATATTATTGATGGGGTATTGTATTATGTGAGCTTTTAGGAAGAGCGTTGTGCTCTTTCCTCTGCCATCATTTGCTCCAATCTTTCCATTCTTCTAATGGCTATTGAAGCCTTACTTTCAAGGTAAGTTAATGTAACGTGAGATTTACAGGCTTCAATGTCTTTAAGTAATTCTGCTTTATTCTTTGCTTTTAATTCTTCTGGACTCATCATAACGATTATTTTAGGTGGTTTCTAAGTACATTAACGGGAGAAAAATAAAAAGGTTACAAAAAATCTGTAATTTTATCTAATCTTTTAAACACATCATCCACTTTTAGTGGCTTTTCCAGACTATATCCACACTTACTTAATCCATTGCAAACATTCTCCATGGTTTTTTTCAATTGATCCCTAATTTCTTCTCTTGTAAAGAGCTCTTGATCATTATCAGCAGTTTGCTCTTTATTCTGTAATAGAAATATATCTACGTCTGCCATAGTCATGGCCACTAAGAATTTAAGATTCAATAATGTTTCTGATATACCCTCTTGTTCGTGTGTGATGTTCATATTAGCTTCTTTTTAATAATTGATCTTCTGATACATCTGGAATGGTTAATTCTTTTCTATCCATAAATTCATCATTGAATGGAACGAATACTGCACCCATTGGCTTATCTTCTAAGTAGTGTTCATATATCCATCCACCAGGCACTCTTATAGCCCAAGTGTCTTGATCTATCTCTGTTCTCTCATGTAATTTAAGATCGTATATTTTCTTTTCTTTTGTACTCATGATTAATGGTTAAATGTGTGCTTTAATTGTTTTAGAACTGTTTTTAAATGTTTCTTATTGTCATACATATTTATGAATTGCTTAGAAGGATCTGTAACGGTAAACAATGCCTTGCTAAAGAATCCATTGAAAAATCTGGATTGCGTTTCACAAAGCATCTCTAAACAGTCTTCTTTAGAAGTCATAAGGCCACATAGCCATTCATCTTCACGTTTCTCTAATAAGACATACGGGTGCTTAAATACTGGATGCATAAGTACATCACCAACTTTAGGAGTGTCTGGATTCATCTTTGTGCTTGATCCTGGTAGTGACCTGATCCATCCAATCAATTGCTCTTGATTTGGCATTTTTTCTTTTATTTTTTCTACAATTTCTAATTTATTCATATCTCTATAAATATTGGGGGGTTTACGCATTTGTATTGCAAATTGCAATTAGATGCATTAATAAATTTAGTTCTTACTCCATCAATCATTTTAAGTCCATAATTAAATACATTTGATTCATCGTGTATATGTCCAAATAAACTGTATTCTGGATTCACGTCTCTAATGCGATTTAAGAGACTTTTACAGCCCACTTGCTCATAACGCCTCATCTCTATGGATTCAGTTAAGTCAAGTATGCCTTTAGGTGGCCCATGCGTTACAACGATGTCAATATTGTCTGGAATAATTTGTTTCCATATTCTATCCAGCTTGTTACGTGCTTTATTATAAGCCCAGCCAGTTCCAAAAGTAGGTGTATAAGGAGAGCCAAAAATCCTAACATCAGGTTGCCCATTATTCGGTCTTGAAATTTCGATAGTTTCATTTATTAAAAAGTCAATTGTTTTAAATTGTGTGGGATGTATGAATCCATGTTGTATAGAGGTGTCATGATTCCCAGGCACGAATATCTTATGATCTATATCCAATCCCTCATACCATCTCAAAAATTCCATCATGGGATGCTGATTAAAAGCTGGACTCTTATGATTGGCAGCATCACCACAGTGGATTATGACATCTGGTTTACCAGAAAGTATTTGTTCAGTCAAGTCTTGATGTTTTTCATGAGTATCGGATATTACGCAAATTTTCATACCATATATTTCGCCAAATATACATATTTTTGACAATTTTGGCGAACTATGAATTGATTTATCTATCAGTATTAAGAAATCTATCGTTTATTTTTTCCACCACTTCTTTAGTTTTTGATACCAGCATTAAAATGTAACCCCTGTGGGTATTTAGTTCAACTAACTTGGACACCATTCCTACAACTTCTACCTTATCCTTTCCTGAGACATTAATAACAATTATATCTCCAAACTTATTTTCGATTAATGCTATGTATTTTGCTTCACTCATGATTTCCTGATTTTCTTATGTAAACAATATTATAAAATATTATAATATGAAGCAAGTAATTATAATAAATTATAATTTAATATTTTTTAATTTACTGATATACAGTGTATCTTCTGCATATCTTTTACAACTATCACTATCTCTATAGATGCATTTTAAAAAAGAATAATAGTCACCATCACAATAATGGGCGTATTGCCATCTCTTATACCATCTAATAGACTCTTTCCAAGATGTAAAGGTAAGATACTGCCCTTTGCCATTAGTAGCACCAAAAAGATTCTTGCGATGTGTAAATGAGTATGAGGTGAAGTGTCCTGTTTCTAGTACGGCCTGTTTATACACAATATCAGGATTCTTGATACCTTGCATCTCTATGAAGCAGTAAATATCCATTCTATCCTGTGCTTTAAGAGGGGAAGTGAGATAAAAAAGCATGATTATCGCTAGGGATCTTTTCATAACTGGTGTAAAATTAATCATTATATAGATACAAGTCAAAAAGATTAGTGTTTTTCGACTTCCTTTAATTATTTTTATACATAACATTAAACACAAATTGTATGCAATTTCCAGATTCACAGATTGAAATTACCGTAAAGGACAGAAAATTTACCATTGATTACCCAAATACGGGTCAACTCATTGATATTGAACGAATGAAAGCTACTATAGCAGGAGGTCGATATGAATCAATAGCTAAACAAGGCTCTAATTCTAGTACTTATTCTAAGTTTTTAATTGACATGACATCGTTTTTTAACGTATTGTGTCCACAATTAATTGAGTCATTAAAAGTGTCTTCATTATTAGAGCTAAAGGCTCAGGACAGTAACATGTTACTTAGAATATATGTTAAAGATATTTTACCATGGTTAATGAAGTGGGAAGATTTACTTTCATCTGATCCAGAAGAAACAGTGAATGAAGAAGCAGGAGAAGAGTAATATAGAGCTACTTAAAAGATTTATTGTAGGTTGGAACAATACGTTCCCCTACGATAAATTATTTCGCAATAAGTACAAGATACCATTCAATAGCTCAAAGCATCGTGAATTGTCTCAAATAGATATTTATACAGAAATATTAGAAGACAAAATGATGGAGAAACATTATAGTGATCAAGAAAACAAAAGAGCGTTACTTGATAGTTATAAGGAAACTGGTGAATTCTTATTAGATAAAGATCATGATTGGTCAGAAGAAGATAAGGACGATGCATTTGACAAGCTAATGGCAAGTGTGAAACAAATGAATGATAAGTAATGGCTGAAAGCAAAAAAATAATATTTGAAGGTGTAGATAAAGGTGTCTCATCTTTTTACGACAAGATTCAGAAAAGAGCTTCTGAGGCCAACAATTCTATTATTCGTGATGCTAAAAAGCATAGTGAGTCTCTAAAAGAGCAATTGCGTTTTATGGAAGATTCCATAAAGGCTATTGAAAAACAAAATAATTTATACGAGAAACAACAAAGGTTACTCTTACAAGGTGGTCAACAAAGAGAATTGGCTGGTGCTCGTACACAGTCACAAAAAGATGAAATATCTGCTTCATACTCACAGAAGTTTTCAGGATTAAAAGAAGACTCTAATTCAGATAAGACTATTGTAACAACGCTAAAACAGATGCTAGAAGTATCTAAAGAGCAATTACGAATAGATAATTCACAGGAGCATATAAAAAAGCAGGAGCAAGCCCAAATCAATGATAGATGGGAAGCTCAAAGAAGCCTTTGGGAGCAAGAGGCTAAAGAAGATAAAGATGGCGTAAGAAGTAAGATTTCAAGGGCTAGGAGCTCTAATTTTGCAGGAATGTCTCAGCATGATAAAGACAAGCTGACATATCAAGAAAACATTGTAGGTGATCCAGCCCCAAAACAAAAGGGGGTATTTAAAGATGTACTGGCAGCCAACTTAGTTGCTGATGCCATTAAGAATATAATGGGTGGCTTAGGTCAGGTAGGCTCATCACTCGCTGGTGCTCAGGATGATACTAAGTTCATGGGTGCACTTTATGGCGGTATTGCTGGTGCAATACCATTTATGTCTGGAATAGCACCATCAATTCAGCAAGCAAAAGACAGAGAAGAAAACGCTAAAAAAGAACAGCAAATGTCTCGTCTAAAAACCAGAATGACGACTGGGGCTAATGTGGGTTCTGCTGTAGGGCTTGGTTTAACGGGTGCAGAAGCTAACGAATATGCATTACAGATAGCTACAGCACAGGGAAGCAATAAAGGGCTTAATAGCGGTGTTAGGAACTTAACTGGACTTAAATATGGCTATGGATTAGATGACAGTGATATAATGGGGCAATTATCCACAGGTCGTATGACGGGCACTGGTGGTGGTCAGAATATAGCCAATGTTATAAATGCCATGAAGCGAAGCGGTGCTATTAAAGGCAATGACTATACTCAGTTATCAGAGATGCTAGGTACTCAGGATTCATTAGCTAGAGAATCGGCACAGAATAAAAATTCACCTGATGCCAATATGATTACTGGCATTGTTTCTACGTTTGCTCAGATTGGAGGTCAATTTAAAGGAGAGAGAGCAAGTCCATCGATTAGTAAGATTAATTCAGCGTTGCAGAACCCAACTGATGACTTCAATAGAGCTCAAAACTTTGCTGCCCTAAGTGCTCTACCAGAAGCACAGGGGGCTAGTTATTTTGATATGATTCAAATGGAAGCTAAAGGACTAGAGCAAGAAGGCTTTTTTGGACAACGATTAAAGCAGATGCAAGAACAAACGGGTGGTGGAGATGATCTTTCTTTAGCTATCATGGAGGGTTTTGGATTGAATCCTGATGCAGCAGAAGATGTTAGAAGGGCTTTTGAGGTCGATCCTACACGATTTGATGAAATGTCATTCAAAGATAATAAGTCAATAGAGGCTACGGTAGCAGGTCGTGTCGGAGAAATGGGCACGAGTGGCGTGTCAAGATATGAAGTGGCAGCAGCAGATATAGAACAAAGTTTTTCAAATGGAGCTGCCGATGGTGTATTAAAGGCAGCAGAATATGCAGGAGCTAAGTTCTCAAAGACATTGATGGATGCATTTGTGGATGCATTAGGAGGCAAATTTAAAGAAGACGTGAAGACAGTTAATCAGGATATTAAGAAGAACAAGGTTATTCACGGTGTAGCAATGACAGAAGACTTTAAAGCAGATATAACTAAGATAGACCGCATGGGCATGGGTGCAAAATAAGTATTATGGCAGAAAAAACGGAATATTATTTATACACAAACACGAATGCAAGTCATACGACTGTAGGTGTGTTTTTAAGAGATCAGGCATCTATAGCATTTAATATAGGCTTAGATCCAAAAACATTGTTAGAATATACAGGATCAGATACAGATCAAAATGGTAAGGTCATTTACGATACACTCTTTTCAGACGATAAGCAACTTGCTAGTAAATATAAAGATCAATTACTGAGTCCATCTGACTTTAGTGCTGAGACATTGAAGAACGTACCGTTTCCAATTGGAGCTAAAATAGCATTGCCATTTGATAAGATCGATGGTAGTTTTGGGGTGATTCAAAGCACCAATTTTATAGATAGTGCTGATTATGAGGGATTTATGGCTAAAAAGCTATTTGATTTACTAAATGATAAATCGTATCGATCAGACACCGAAAACAGGGCTACATCAATCAATTCTGTTTCAGATATATTCAGTAATGTTTCTGTATGGGTGTGGAGTAGGGCACTAAGCACAGACATTAGTACAGGCAAAATGGAAGATGTATTGCTGGACATTACACCATTTGTAGGTTCACTAAACACAAGTGTGACGGAAACGGGGGGTAATTTCACCTTTGATCTAGCACCAGCCTTGGCAGAATTTAATGGAGATTGGGGTATAGATTTAAAAAGCATTAAACGTACAGCCAACAATGAAGTAGTCTTAGATACTTTCTTTCACGTTCCAGATGAAAACAATAATCTAAAAAGAAGATGTACATACTTTAAAAATGTATTGAGCCAAAACGATGTAGTGTTTTTAAGGTTCGAGAAACTAGAGGTGGAAAATGATCGATCTCCAATTGATTATTCTTTTGAAGTAGATAAGGCAGATCTACCTAATAAGGTATATGACATGATTGGCCTTATTGATAGTGTAGATGAAGATTTTGATGGAACATCGAATAATTTATCACTTACGGTTACAGGTAGAGATTTGATAAAGTTATTTATAGAAGATGGTGTTTATTTTTACCCATTTGAATTCACAAGTGAATCAATGTTTGCTAATCTCAATAGTAAATCGGGTGCTACCAGTGAGCAATTATTGAGGTTTAAGGGTCAAATAAGAAGTAGATTTCAGAACTTTCAAAGAAGCATTGATAGTACAATGAAGTATGTCATTAATGCATTATCTACGATTCAAATATGCTCGGACACGTTATTTAATGCGTATGGAGACAAGCGTACCAATGCCTATCAATTAACTACAGATGAAAAAGTTAAAGAGGATCAAGCTAATAAGGATTTAGAAAAGAATAAACAAGAAACATATGCTCTTATTGAAAAGGCGAGAAAAAAAGATAGTCTGCGAAAATACAACAGTGTACCCAATATAGAAATATATCGACATATTGGTGATTTTTTGATAAGAGTCAAAGAGGGGGGTCATGCAATAGAAAAAGGCGGTAAGCTAGTGGGGTGGAAACCATTTAAGAATGACAATGAGTTCATTAGAAAACCGTCACGATTACCCTTTCAATTAGATAACGAACTGTATAGGGCAGCATATGGGTACAGAAGTGTAACTGGAAAAGTATTAACAAGTTCTGAAAAAGATAAGGAAAGTTTAGAATTTGCAGCAAATGTTAAGCGAGAGTGTGCGAAGATATTAAAAGAGATCAAGCGATTACGACAGGGCATTAAAGACATACCTTTAACAGATGAAGAACAAAACTACCGAGATACATTGGATGCTGCTGCAAACGCTACCTTAGATGGTGATGATGTAAACAGTGAAGATAGAAAAACATTGGATTTCAAGGCTGCTGCACAAGATATGAATGCTTTTCACAAGAAACAATTGGCAAAGGCTAGAGAACCGATTGATCAAATAAGCAATACAGCAGAAGTGTCAGGCGTATCAAATGTACAATTGAATGAAAAGATTCTGAACAGCAAGATAAATGCCATACAAGATCTTGAAGATCAATATGATAGGCTAATGCGATCAAAGCCCTCCTTTGGTATTGTAGCTGTACCAGAGAACTTTGCAACAATGCCTAATACATTTGCTAAGCAAGCAATTCAAAAAGTATGGGAACAAATAAAGAATATTAATACTGTTAATAAAAATAGAGAGCTGGGTGCAGTAAGAGGTATTTGGCAAATCATAAAACTTACAGTAGATGACTCTGTAGCAAATAGAAGAATGTCGGATTCTAGCATTGGCAATGAGCACGGTTCATTATTAAATGCAATGAATAAGATATGTTTAAAGCCATTTGTTGAATTTTTTACAGATACATACGGTGATCAATTTAATTTGGTAGTGAGAAAACCGCCATTTGACAGAAAAAGTATAGTATCATACTTACATAAATCGGTCAATTTTAAAGCAGATGAACCAGCTACTCAGATTTCGGACACTAATGACTTTAGTGCCTACAAAAGCATAGAAACTAGCCCTGAGTCAGATTCCATTGTTAGATCGGTGAAAGAATCAGATGTAATCTCTACATCTCTATCTTTTGACACAACAGCTTATTCATGGTATAAATTAGATATTTCCCCGATATTACCTGGTACGACAAAACAAATGTCACAGGCGTTTTTAAAGGCAGTCTATTTTCCAGAATATGCAGAAATATTTGGTTCAAAGCCAATGGATAGAATGACAAACTATATACCCTTTTATCCTGTTAAAGATAAGAATGAAAAGACCCCTAATGCGTATTTCATAAGACAAGGAATGCTGGATCTTCTTTATATGATAGAGTCCAGTGCCTATTTGCCTTTTACAAGAATGGGCACTATAGTTATTAATGGAGATCGTACTATAAAGCGTGGAAACTTTATCAAGCTAGAGTCCACAGGTGAGATATATTATGTAGATTCAGTATCAAATAACTTCACGATTAGTGACACCAATATAGATAGAACCACTACTTTACAGGTAAGCAGAGGTATGAGGGAAGACTATATTAAGGGCATCACTGTAGATGGCGTAAGATATTCGTATTTTGATTTATGCCATGTGCCTTATGACGAATCTGTGTTCAACAACAACAATAAAGATGCAACAAATTTTAGTGAAATGGTGGCATCTGACTGGCACGTGAATAAGCCAGTATTTAATTTCTTTGTCAAAGGATTACAGTGTTTACCTAAAGAAGAGGCTTTTAAATTCCTTGGTGGCGTACACGACAATACTCTTGGTAGAAATTTAGATGCCAAGGGCAATGACATTGATGACTTATCCTTTGACAGAACAAACATATATAGAAGATTTTAACTGCTATGGTTAGTAAAAACAATATTGGATCTCGACATTCTTCTGGAATTGCATACGTTATAATACCAGAAGGAGTAGAAAGAAATAAATATGTTCGATTCTGTTATTCTACAGGAACGGTCAGCATTGTTATGGAAAATGGTGGCTTAATGGAAAACGTATTGATGTCCAAGCACTTATGGGATCACATTGTGTTTCCAGACACCACAGATACTTTAGGTAGCATGGTGTCGTGGAATAATATACCGAGTAACAATGCACCTGTGATCGTAGGGGTATTCAGTAAAAAAGGTGAAGTGATACAACAAGGGGAGGGGCAGGCTTCTTTTTATAGAGACAATAAACAAAATTCAGGTGATTTTACGGTTGATGAAAATACTGGTGATGTCTTTATAAACGCCAATGCTTTAGTGAGGGAAGGGGGTAATATTTATATTAAATCAAAAAATGGAGGGCTCGATAGCATTGTTAAAATAGCCTCTTCTGGCTCGATAGAGCTATCTTCACAACAATTTAGTATAGATGTATCAGATGAGCTTAATATTACCATAGACAATCCCGAAATTGATGAAAATAATACTACGATAGCTTACAAAAAAGGCGAAGGTTTTACTTATGAAGATGAATTTGACAATAAAATTGAAATATCAGATGGCAAGGTGGACATCGACAGCGAAAATATTAATTTGGGAGCAAGCGATGCTAATGAGTCAATGCTCTTGGGAGACACTACAGTAGATCTATTGCAAGATCTCATTGATATTTTATCAAAAACACAAGTGCCCACATCCATTGGTCCTCAATTTTTCATCAGTGCACCACAATTAGCTGCCCTTTTGCCCACACTAGAAAGTCTTAAAAGTAAAAAACATAAAATAGAATAATATGCCATTAGTTCCAACAGTATTAGAAAAAGCATTAGAATTACAATTAACAAGAATAGGTAAGGCCATTGAGGGTGGATCTATCAAGCCAGAAAATGCTATAGCTGAATTAGCCAAGGCCATTGCAAGTGAGGTGACTACGTATATTAAGACGGCTACGGTTACTGTACCACCTGGCATTGCAGTCACCACAGCAGGAACAGCAGTGGCTCAAACAGGAGCTACCACAGCACCAGCTACGGCCATTATTAGCTAACCCATTAAACCCATTACATTTAATTATTTTTATACATGGCAGTTTCAGATACTCTTAATAGATATAAAGGCTTACTTAGTACAGTAGGTAGGCCAGCCGTAAATGCGTTGTTCCCCAATGACATTGAAATGTATGCGGTGGCATTAGAGTTGGTTAATTCTAAAGATGAAACTGTGGAGTATTTTTTATTTCCCATAAACCCTAAAGAAATAAGAGAATCCTATAGTCCCATTATGAACGTTAAGAAAACAGCAGGGGGTATTACAACTATATCTACTCAAACATTTGTGCCCACAGATATTACTTTACAGGGTAATTTTGGTAGACAATTCAAATTCTTAGTTGGAAAAGAAGTAGTGTCATTTTCTGCATTCTCTTTTTCTAGTGTATCTGGACAAGTGAATGGTAATAGAGTACAAGATTTTTCACCTAGCATTAAAACAGGGTATGGCTGTAGCAAGATCTTAGAGAGAATTGTGAAGACGGCCTCACAATTAGATGATAACAATGCACCTCATAAACTATATTTTTACAACTTAGCGTTGGGAAATAACTACATTGTAAAGCCAATGGGTATAGATTTTACTCAAAATGAATCCCATAATATGATTTGGGACTACAATCTACAGCTAAAGTCACTGGCTAGAATAGAAGATCTTGCTAGTCCAGATGATCAAAGAGCATTAACAGCTACATTGTCAGCAAATAATATTATACAAAAGGCAGGAAATTCGGTATTAAATGAAATTAAAAGTGCTTTATTTTAAATATGCCAAACTTAAATCCACAAATATTAGAAGAATTCCAAAATAAAACGAGTTTCAGAATTAGAGATTTGTTCAATAAGGTGGCTGTATTTGCAGATAGGCATTATCAAAATGTCGTATCATTCTATAGAGGTGAAACAAAAACCATGAATACCGTATCTTTTCAATTAATGAAAGAGATTGAAACAGACATAGAAAGCTATTTTGAAACAATTAGACTACAAAGTGACAATTTAAGAAACTTTAAATTCTGGATTCTTACTGAGAATGTGGAAAATATCTACACGTGGATATTAAATGTCAAGAATGCACCAAAATGGTCACGAAGTACATTCAATGGAACAAATTACAACGGTTATTTGCCAGTAGAAATCCCATTAAAGCAGGGTCAAACATTAGAGTCATTGTCTTCTGATATTTTAAATTCTACCAATAGCGATAATGATTGGACTGATTTAGCCATTCAGAATGAATTAACAGAAGAGTCCTATACGTCTGAGGGAGGTAATATTATCAAAGCGAACCTAAATAACGGCAACAGGAGAGTAACTATCAAGAGCGTTGTATCTACACTAGAAGATGACAATGTGTTAGGTAGAGATTTTGCCAATACAATTTCCTTTGAAGATGACGATATTAAAACATTATCGCCAACTGACACCTTTGCTCAAACGATAGAAACATTAATTAATGTTAAAAAAGGCGATAATCCAGAATTTAAAACTGATGGCATTAACCCTAAATTCATAGTGGGTTCAAACGTCAATAATGTCACCTATCCAATTATATTTAGAGACCTTACTAATTTATTCTCGACAGATGACTCTATAAAGTCTTTTTCTATTGTAGACATTAATAGAACGGCTGATTCTGTAGAGATTAGTTTTGAAGTTGAGAATAGAAAAGGTGAGATCAGTAATACGTCTGCCTCTTTCTAAGGTATTTAACTATTTTTATATAAATAAGATAGTATGCCAATTAACATAAGTCCAAGTACGCTAGAAGAAAGAAAAAAACTATTTGCAGAGCTTTTACTAAATAAAACCGATAAGGTTAGTAAAATATCTAATCATAGTGCCCTTAGTGGTATTGCTTATGGTGTAGCAAAAGTAGCAGGTAAGGCCGAAAAAGATATTGTTATTGCTCTATCTCAATTATTTCCAGACTTAGCCTTTTCTTCCCAATTAGATACAACAGCAGAAATATATGGGATTGCACCTAGATTTGGATCATCTGAATCATCGACATACATACGTGTAGTAGGAGATGAAGGAACAGAGTATTTAGCTGGTACGCACATATTTGAGTCGCTAGATGGCGTACAGTTCGATATAGAAATATCTACAACTATAGGTGAAGCAGGATTCTCTTATGTAAAGGCTAGGAGTGTCGATAGGGGAGTGAGCATGAATGTTGCACCAGCTTCTATTAACAAGGTATCACCTGAGCCAGCAGGGCATCGTTATTGCGTAAATGAATACCAAGCGATAGGTGGAAGAGATGTAGAATCGGATGAAGAATTTAGAAAAAGAATCAAGGATGGCCCAAATATCCTAGCTACAGGAACTCTAGCTATGGTAGAACAGGCATTCATGAAAATAAACAATAATATATTGAGAGTTATCTTTCAGGGTTTCAATGACTTAGGCCAACTTAGGTTGGCTGTGGTGACAGTAAACGGAATTGATCTAACGACATTAGAGCTGAATAATTTACTTGTTGAAGGTGAAAAGTTCTTTGCATTTACTGAATTGAGGCCAAATGGTAAGCAATCTTATGGAATGGAGGTCAAAAATATCGAATGGCAAGCGGTGGACATGTCTTTTAGAGTAGATATTTTTTCATCTTTTAGTGTAGATGATGTTAGAATTGAAATACAAACTAAAATAGCTAAGTACTTGGATTTTAGATACTGGAATGCAGGTTCAGATGTGATTGAGTGGGATAATTTATTGAACATTGTCAAAAACACAAAGGGTGTAAGATATGTTGCTGATCAATTCTTTACGCCAAAAGTAGATATAGCTACTGATAAAAATAAATTACCACGACTAAGGGCGTTTAGAATGCTAGATCTTAACGGAGCGATTATTCAAGACCTTAGTGGCAATTTATTGCCTAGTTTTTATCCAAATGTAGCTGATGTTTCATTGCAAGCAAGCGTACTTAGAAATATATAATGGCAGAAACAACAAGCATACCAGTAGTTACTTCCCTTAGAACCGAGGGCAATACTATTTTTATAAAGACTGAATACTTTGAGGCTGGAATACTGCCAAATACAATTCAGGCTTTTATTGCTAGTCTAGCCAATAATATAGACAGCATATCGTACATCGGAGGCGAACTTGTTATACAAATGCAAGATCATCCAGAAGCTATTGATTATTATATCAATGATATAGGTGAATTAATTATATTATCAAATACAGGCGATTTTGATAATTATTTTATTAATGAGAACGGTCATCTCTTCTGGGAAGGAGACGACTTAACATAAAAAGAAAATAAATGGCGTTTCAAAGTAAAAATTTAGGCTTAGTTAAAGCGATTCATGTGGGTACGACTGCACCGTCTAATACTCAGTTGATTTGGTATAACGATAATGTAGGAGAAAAGCAGCATTATGTGTACAATGCCGTTACAAGTGCATGGGAAACTCTTGCGAAAGTAGTGAATTCTATCAATGATAATTCAGATGTTGATATTACAGGCATCACTAATGGACAGTTTTTGACTTGGGACGGTACAAATCTAGTACCATCTGATCCTGTTACAGTAGGTGGCGGATTAACCCCAAAAGGCACTTGGAACGCAACCACTAACACACCTTCCTTAGCTGATGGAGTCGGAGATGTAGGCGACTACTATCGAGTAAGTGCGGACGGCTCAACAAGTTTAGATGGCATTACAGATTGGAAAATAGGAGATCACTTATTTTTTGGAGACGACTCTAAGTGGTACAAGGTAGATAATACAGATGCAGTAGCAACAGTCAACGGTCAAACAGGAACAGTAGTATTGACTACTACAGATCTGGCAGAGGGTACGAATAAATATTATACTGAAACTAGAGTAGCAGCTAACGCTGCGGTAGTCTTAAATACTGCTAAAGTAAGTGCTGCTGGTTCTGTTGGAACACACAGTGATGTTAATTTGCCTGGTGCAAAGATAAACGGACGAGGATTGATTTGGAGCGATAGCACGTTTAAGTTTGAGATGGCGGAGTTTCCAAAAACTGAAACGCTTAATGAGTTGACAGATGTTGACACAACAACCACAGCACTTGCCGATGGTGATGGTCTTGTGTATGATGGTACTGAGTTTTTCAACAAACCAATTTGGGTAAAAAATACTTTTTCAGCCCTCACAATATCAAGCGGCAATGTTAACTGGAATGTTTCAGAGGGTTACAATAGAACACTTGACATAAATACCAATGTGGCTCTATACATGAACAGTTTTGCTTCAGGTGATGAGGGTACAATTGTTGTTACACAAGATGGTACTGGTGGGCATGAAATTGCCTTTCCTGCTGCCTTCAAGTCAACAAGAGGCACGGCACAGGCTGACATGATTGACACTGATGCGAATGCTGTCACAATATTAGAATTTAAATATGAGGGCACTGACATTTACTTTACAGAGTATCATTCTAATTTATCATCAGGTGGTGTAGCTTGGCAACCCTATACTGTTTTAACATACGGAGCAACAACAACAATAGATACCTCTGTGAGTGTTAACGGAAAAGTAACCTTAACAGGAGATACAGCAATTGCAATTACAGGAGCTACTGATGGAATGCAGGGAGAGTTAATTGTAATTCAAGACTCCACAGGAGGATTTAATATTACATCCCTTCCCTCTCCAAGTAAAGTGATTGAGAGCACTCCTGTATCAAATTTATTAACTACAGGAGCAGATGATATTACCATCTTATCATGGAGATTTGCAGGAACGACTTACTTCTGGGATTATGGCAAAAACTTTGGATAATGTTTTTTAAGAAATACGCAAGATTATATTTGACAACTGATAGTGACACAGGCACTACATTTGACCCTACAATAAATGCAGGGGCAAGCAATGTTGTTTGGTGGTTAAATGGTAATGAGTCTAAGGTAACAGGTTCATCAATATTCCACACCTTTGCCAGCTCAGGAGATAAGCCAGTGGAGGTTTCTTTTGATGATGAAACAGGTGTAACTGAAATGACAATGCCGTCTGATGGGTTGAAAGGTGATTTAGATTTCAGACCTTTTGTAAATGTTTTGATTTACACGTTTAATGGAAATACAAGTATTGAGGATGTTTTATTTCCAACAACCACAGCCCTAGTAACAAGTATAAATTTTAGTGGTGCAGGGATTACAGGTAATGTTGATCTGTCTGGAATGACTCAATTGGGTGGTAGTATAAACTTTTCAAACGGCAATGATATTTCAACTATATCTTTTCCAAGTACCAGTGTGGCAATCACATCAATATCAATGCAAAGTGGTTTTGATGGTACGGTTTTAGATTTTAGCCCTATCTCAAATATGCAGGGTGGTATGAATATAAGAACAAACTCAAACCTGCAAACAGTAACCTATCCAAGTGGTGGTAAATTAACTTCTGTTACAGCTTACAGTTGTGATATTGCGGGGGTGCAAGACTTTACAGATATTGATGACCTTGATTGTTCTTTTGAAATGAACAACAATGACATCACAGGGTTTACTTTTCCTGCCAGCACAAAGATCAATAAGTTTATTGTACATAGCAATCCATTAACAGCACTTGATTGGAGCAATGTGATTCACTTCTCAGGCACATTAAACCTATCAAGCTGCACAAGTGCATTCACACCAGTTACGGCAAATGCAACAACAGGCACAGTTACGTTTATAAACACAAGGGCAGCAGGTATAACAGGTACTTTTGACTTGAGTGGGTTGAATGATATTTCAGGATCAGTGCAATGCGATATAATGGCTAACTGTACAAAGTTTTTATTTCCAACAACAAACGGTTCAATCGTATCATTCCAAATTGATAATTGTGACATCACAGGCACACAAGACCTCAGTCCTCTTGAAAATTTATCAGGTACGGTCGATGTTTCACAGAACCCTAACATGACAGGCTTGACATGGCACACTAGCTCAGGCAATATTTCAAACCTATCAATTATAAATACAGGATTAACAACTTGTGATATTTCTGATTTAACCTTGTCTGGAACGATTGATATAAGTGCAAATGATGACTTGACAACAATTACGTTTCCTACAACCGTTTCAAATAGTGTGACGGTGTTGTATTTAGACAGCAATGACATTACAGGCACTCTTGATTTAACACCGTTTACAAATTTAAGTGGTGCGTTGTTCTTGAAGTTTAATTCATTAATGACAGGATTGACCATGCCCACCTCAACAGGCGTAATCACTTCATTAAATGTAGGCTCAACAGATGTGGGTTATGTAGATTTAACGGGTGTAACTCTTTCAAATACTTGTAGTTTAAACTTCGTTAATTGTGGTATGAGTGTAGCTAATGTAAATCAATTATTGGTAGATGCTGATGCAAGTGGAAAAACAGGATTGGTGATAGAAACGAACGGGAATAGTGCCACACCAGACACTACAACAGGAGGGTTTAATGGGAGTGCTGCAAAGACAAGTTTAATTGCAAAGGGGTGTACAGTAACAACTGACTAATATGATACAAAGCAGAACAGACACATACAAATTGATTTATGAAAATGGTGTTGCTATTGCAATACTGGGTAAGGGTGCAAAGACTGAGACCGTTAAAAGTCTTTATGAGAGTGAGTACATGGGTAATGTTGTGAATCATGTTGTGAACAACTCAATTGACATTGCACCACTATTCAAAACATTTGACTTTAATTTCTTTGACTTTACAATTGATTTGGATTATCAAATAAGTTTAATTGAGGATGTGGTTGAGCGTTCTTATTATGAGAAACTAAAGAAGAGAACTTTGGCAGATGACTTGCCTGAGATTGAATTATTGAAAAAATATATTGACAAAGTAAAGGTTTAGTGTGTATCAGGGAGGAGTCTGAAAAAACATTAATAAAATAAGACATGAATATAGAAGAAACCGTACAAAAACCAGCCATACAGAAGACAGTATCGGTATTAGTGGGAGCAATTTTAGGAGCATGTTTGGCACTCATTCCATTTTATTATTCGACAAATAACAGGCTAGATAATATTGAAAAGCAGACTATTATTTACGATGAGGGGTTAAGAGATATTCAGGATTTGAAGCTACATCCGATTAGAGTAAATGCAAAACTTGACAATATTGGTGATGGAATGAAGAATATGAAAGAGCAAATTAAACTTGTATATGAACGACAAGAAAAAACGTATGACTTAATTCTTAAAGAGAGAAACTAATGAAATATATACCGTTTTTTTTAGTATTCTTTGCAGGATGCATCGTAGATCAAGACCCTATAGAAACCGTGATTGAACAATCAGTCACTAAGGACAGCGTAATCGTATCATTGAAAAATGAAATACGTATCATGGAATTAACCATTGATAGCCTAGAGTCACAGGCGGTGGTAGATACAGATCAAATTTTACGTATCATGGCTAAGCTAGATGGAGCAAAATTTAAGAATGTCGTTAATCAAGATATTGAAATTCGCCTATCTAATGCCAAAAAAAGAGTCGAATATTTAGAATATAAAGTGAATCTTGTCAAAAAAGAGAGTCAAAAAGAAAAAGTGCTGGAATTAAGAGATAGTTTAGAAAAATCGGATTCAGTCATTGTTGTTTTAAAACACGATATTGTCGAATTAGAACAAGTAATGAGCAGTGAGCATCTTTCTATTGTAGGATTGCACGTGAAGGCTCTAAAAAAAACAGGTACATTTTCCAGACGTGAAGTATCAAAAGCACATAAGGCGGATATTCTGTATTGCTCATTTTCTGTGCCTGAGAGCAACGTAATTGAACACAAGGAGTACTATGTTAACTTTAAGGTGCATAGTGTCTTAGATTCTTCTTTTATAGCAGCAAAACAAAAAATTAAGTATAAAGGGGAGTCACAAAAAATAGAAGTCAATATACCTCTGACAAAAGAATTAATGAAGGGTGCTCGAAACGTGAGTGTCGAGATAGAAGGAAACGATACTTCTATTTCCAAGATCTACCTTAAATAAATTATATTTACAATATAGCTTTATGGCAATTATCAAAAATACAACAACTGAAAACGGAGATGTTCTGATCATAAAATCAGAAGTCCCCATTATTGGTTTAATTGCTTTAGTTTCATTTTTAGATGAAGTAGATGGGGAAACCATTAATAGATACTTTGATAAAGAATTCAGATATTCTATAGATGGCATCACATATTCTGATTTTTTACCTCTTACGACAGCAAATGTGGAGGCGATACAGATTCATTCCAGCGACACTTTCTATGTAGAATATAGATATAAAAGAGAGGGCTCGGATAATACAGGTACATTAGGATTTAACTCTATAGAATTGGAAGGTGAATATCAATTTCTGACACCTGGACAGCCATGGGACGATTCCAATTTCAGCACCTATGTAGACTACAATGGTGTATGTACTATCTCATGGGCAGTAAACGTATTAGAAAAGATATATAAAAAGGGGCTACTTCCTAAATACTTGGATAGAGGAACGGATGGAACAAATACCAGAGATAGGGATTTTTTAGATTTCTGGCGTAGCATTACCCATTTTTATGGATGGTATGTATGTTTAGCGAGATATTACAGATTCTTTTATCGTGATCCAGAATTATTAGAAGAATATATTGTCCAAAGAGGCATAAATGTATGTAGAACATCTACTGATATTGAACAATTGTTCTATTTAATGCAGAATGCTTTAGATGAGGTTAGACATAGAGGAACGATTCAGATTATCAAGGAAAAGGGATATGATCACCCAGGTTCTAACGATTCCTCCACCTCATCCAGCCTAAGCAATAGTTCCATCACTGATATAAAGCAGGTAGATGGAGAATTCTTGCGTTTAATATGCAGAAACGTCATTGATGAATTCTGTTTTATTTTAAATAGAGATGAAAATGTAGGGTGGAATATTGGAAACAGTTCACCACTATATAAAACCATCGATGCGGAAAAATACCCAATAGATACTATTGCGGAAATCGCTGATTTTAATCTATATCCAGACGGAGACATTAGCATTAATGAAGGTGCTTTGTTGATTGAAAATGTTCCAAGTGGGGAAACTGGTGGTATTGGGGGGTTTAGTGAACAACATTTTATAAAAGTAAATCCATATCTTGACTATGAAGTGTCATTTGAGGTAAAACAAGATGTGAACGTAGGTAACTTAACTTTTGGAATAAGTGCTTTTGATCTTAATAATAATCCGACTGATTTACTTAATGTGCAAAATAATACTGCTCAAAACGAATTTTTTACAGAACAACAACTCAATACAACGTCTTTTCAGAAGGTTTCAGGAACTATATATGGAGTAGGTAGGGTTCAGCAATATAATGCCGTAGGAACGACATATGGGGCCAATACAATCGTATCATGGCTTAGTAGCTATTTTAAAGCTACAAGAGATGTACCAGAAACAATTGATCCATCTGATGCAACGTATTGGCAGGTCATCGATGCTTCTGAGGCTCAAAGAGTATTAAAGACATCTGGTTATTTAGGAGACAATTTAACATTCCAAAATACTGTGGTTAAAATACTACCATCAATTACACTTGATAATACAAGTGGAGCTGGTGGTGAATTAGAAGTTAGGAATATATCTATAAAGCCCATAAATACTGATTATAGCAAGGGATTTATACAGACACCAAACATACTAGAGTTTTGGGGTGTAAATAGAAATCTACAAAGATCTAATGATACAGTAGAAAAAGAGGCTACAAAGTACTTATTTCCATACAATGTAACCTCTATATTTAAGTGGGTTCAAGCCCCAGGCAGTTAAGCCTCTTCATTCAATGCATGCTCTAATCTCAATATTTTTGTCCTAACAGGGCATAAATGCTTATGATCTTGTTGTATAGATTCCTTATTTGGCTCAGCATCAATGTATTTGCACCAATAATAATTGCTTTTATATGATTTAAGATCAGCAAGCTCTTTTTTTAATTCTCTTCTGGCATCTCCTGATATTTTATATGGCGACTTATTCATTATTTAGATTTAATATTAAAATTACCGAGCTCTATTGCTTCTAATGTAGACTGATAAGCCCCCTCTAGTATCTCTAGTGTGTAATGGCTATTCATGGTGGTGAATTCAATTTTGTTTTTAGCATCTTCAACAATCTTCACAACTTCTGTAGTTTGCCATGTGTACGCTGGATTAAATGGTGATAACAACAAACTTCTACCTACAGCTATTTCATTATGAGAGGTGGGGTTCATGCCGTTCTTATCGTATTCAAGCCACTTGTGATCACTTGACATTTTAGTGAGGCCATCACCCTTTCTGGTTAATTTTCTATGTGTTTCCATTAAAATACGACTTTAATTGTTACGTTCTTATTTGGAGTCATGTAGTCTTCTTTGTCGCCTACGGGCACGTTCTTGGTTAAAAAGATGCATTCTACATCGACATTAAATTTTTTTTCCATCTTATCCACCATTTGAGATATTTTGCTGGCCATCTCTTCTTTGTCAGCATTGAGTTCACTTATGGCTTCCTGTATTGACTTACGTTTAATCATCTTGCATTAGTTTATTTACTGTTCTTAAAAACCTACTGGTCACATTCTGTGACAGGTTATCTTTTTTCCAAAGAATCATTGCACCAGAAATCGATAATAAATCTCGACTCCCATCTTCTAATTCCATATAGTGTGCTCTACACTGATTACCCTTATAATTAAAGGTAAAATCTTTCACAACAGGGTATTTGATTTTTATTTCATATTCTCTTTTAGTGTTATTATTCATAGACCAAAAGATTCTTCTAGGATCATTCATGAGGGCAAATATATACAAAGTAATAACATACGGCAAATTGAACACGGATTTAATTATTTTTATAATACTAATTAGATAGATAAAATGGGTAGTTTAAAATTCAGCACAGGTTTATTTTTAGAAAAAGCGGAACTGAACAGATTTAAGGAATTTGTTCAAGATGAAGGATATGTAAAATACTTTCAGCAAAATTCATTGACTTTTGGTTTAATCGACAATGAAGGTTCTAGTTTATTTGAAAACGGCAAAATCACAGAAGGGTCTTCATTGGAGATCAATCACAATGAAATCAGAGCATTTGACAGTAATGGTAAGTTTATATACAAGCCAGCTACAAACGCTATCACTGTACCAAATGACGATGTATGGTATTGGGTAAAAATCAGCTACGCCATAGCTAATGAAGAAATAGGGACATTTTCAATAGACATCAATGGCAATCTTACATGTTCTACATCAAATGGAACATTAACACAAGTACTTAGGGGTCAGCCAAACTTTCCATCAAGGGTAAAACTCATTGATTCTACAAATAACCTATTGGAGTACGATGTATTAGAGGTTGTGGACGACAACAATGCAGTATTACAGGGTAATTTTGTAGCGGAAACTGACTTGAAGTTAGTTGTGGTTGGGACGTTCGCACCAGGTTCAGTACCCACCTCAACTGAAAAAGATATATTCAACTACGATTCCTGTAACCTAGAATTTGTAGCAGAAACAACAGTGAATACGCCACCGACATTTACAACAGGTGAAGATTTTTTCTTAGCTAGAGTAAAGAATGACGGCACTATATTAGAAATAGAAGATAAACGTGTAGATTACAAGTATAAGTCAGTAGACAATGGATTACTGACAAATTTTAACAAAGCCATTAACCCTGTAATTGGAGTTGAAAGCATTAAGTATGATGTTAATTTAGGGCCTCGATTTAACAATATTGTTCATGCATCGTGGGGATTAAGGTCAAGCAACTGGTCCTTTAACTCTAAATTAAATAGAATCACATTTAATGCTGCACAAGGAGGTAGATACAAAGCTAATGATGTAACTCTTTTCTCTAATGGTGATTTAGATGGTTGGAGAATATATAATGAGGCAGGAGAATATGTGAATGTGAAGAACAGCTCTAAATCAGGTAGTCAATTAAACTTTGATCTTGATGCAGCGAATCCCGATGACTTTAGTGACACTACACAGCAATTGCTGGTTGTGCCAAATGCTGATGAAATAGAATTAATATTCAAATCTAATCCAGACGACAATGTAGAATTACCTGATGTAGTTGTCAACTACCCTATCAATAGAGATGTAGTAAAAGTTCCATTGTCAGTATATAAGGCCACAGGCACATCCTATGTATTTACGTACAGATATAAGCAGTTCCTAGAATATTCGCCATCTTTCTTACCACAAGATGATGCTATTGGTTTTTACAATGAAGGTCAATTTGACGATAATGGAGTATTCATTGCATCGCCATCTCAAACGCCATATACATCTAGCGACACGGTAGGGTTTATTCCACTATCTATGGCTACTGCTTCTTATTTTAATACCATTGGGTCTCTGATTACTGGCGATCTATTTGGAGTGAGCACAACGCAATTAAACAATGCGTTCCCAACTAAAAATTTAGTTGTCGGTTCAAGCAAGCAGTATCAAATTATTGAAGGTACAATTACACTTGGAACGAACCACTACATTAACCTATCCACAATAGATGCTCAGGAAGGCAATGTGTTTTGGATTCACTTTAAATTTAATTTAACGAGGGATGGGAACAATCTATTTATAGTTCAGGATTTTGTGTCGTCTGGTAGTCCAGGAACGATACTACGAGAATTCACCAATCGTGATGAAGATTACATTTCACCTGATCACGGACTTTGGTTAAGAGCCATATTTGATGACGAAGGTAATTGGAGGCTCACTGGATTTTTAGAAAAAACAGCAGGTTTTACAGGGCTTGTGCCTGAATCCGACATCAATGATCAAGGCGATAATACTAACTTAACATTTTACTCATAATGGCAACAACTGCAAACATATTAGATATAGTTGAAGGAACTAATTACTATAAGCTAACAAACACTAATGCATCTAATCCTTTATTAATCATACGACTAGAGCCACACACTAATCAAAAGCATGGCGACACAGTGTATTTGGATCTATATTCAGAAGTAGGTGTATCTTCTGGTAGAATAACATTGGTCAATAGCTCATCCACCAGCATGTCATCTTATCCAGAAAACAATATTCGATTAAATACTTTGGGCAACGATACAGATACCGATCTCATAAGCATTGAAGACACCTCTGATGGTGCAAGGCGAGTATTGAAGTTCATTTATCTTGAAACACTTCATGGAGGCACATCACAGTCATCAGGTGGAAATGATTACGAATGGTATGTTGTAGAAGATAATTTATATAC